>Ga0181574_10000205_pt1 | contig 54779 bp, 40 predicted proteins | sample 101ome_24_FD_145600 | JGI IMG/M metagenome (GOLD analysis project Ga0181574, IMG submission 145600) | Coastal salt marsh microbial communities from the Groves Creek Marsh, Skidaway Island, Georgia - 101410AT metaG (spades assembly) | ecosystem: Environmental > Aquatic > Marine > Intertidal zone... | reverse complement strand
TGAGGTCGCACTTTCGATGCGCAACGAATCAATCGAGACATCGAAAGAGATTCTCGTGATGCTTGCCCAGGGATACGACGGAAAAGATCGCTCTTACCTGGAAGCCCTCGGCACCGGCGCAACCGGCAAGGAAAAAGAAATCTACCAGGCCGTCAAAGCCGCCATGGCTACCGAGGACTCTCGAACCTGGTCACCGTCCTTCGCCGGAATCGCCTGGCGCCTTCACCCGGCCGGTGCCATCGAAGATTTCGTGATTCGTGCGAAAAACGAAACGTTACCCAGAGATCTCCGCAAACAAGCTCTCGACGCGATCGCTTTCATCGATACCAAAGTAGCGGCAGACGCCATGCTCACTTTCGCCATGCTCGACACTCCCCTGAAAGCCGACGCGATCTGGTGGCTCATGAATCGCGCCAACAACAATTGGAAAAAGCACGACGTGATGACTGCGCTGAAAGAACGTGGTATCTACGATCCGAGTAAAGTCGTCGTTCAGGAAATTTTCACCCCAGAGCCCGACGAGGCGCAGCAGAAAGCACTCACCGTTGACGCCGTTCTCGCTCTCGAGGGCGACGCCGTTCGCGGCAAGACAACTGTCGCGCGATGCATCATGTGCCACGAAGCTGGCGGCATGGGCGTGCAATACGGCCCCGCTCTCGACGGATGGGGAAAAACACAGACTGCCGACGTCATCGCCCGATCCATCATCGATCCAAGTGCCGATATCGCCCACGGATTCGAAGCAACCGAAATCGTGACCAAGGACGACAAACGTGTCCACGGCCTTCTCATTCAGGATGGAAACCCTGCTATCATCACGAGCATGGGAGGAGTTACCCAGATGATTCCAGCAGGCAAAATCAAGTCGAAGCGCAAGATGAAGCGTAGCGCGATGCTCAGCGCTACTCAACTTGGCCTGACCGCCCAGCAAGTTGCCGACATTGTGGCGTATTTGAAGGCAAACTGAGCCCCTGTCAGCCCCCGTTGCCCCTGTTAGGTCAGTGACGCAAAAGAGTCTGTCGGTTCAAGCAACAGGGTTATGTCGAATTTGCGGCAACGAGGTGGGCTCTCCAGCTGGAAAAATGCGACGGTATATTCTCGAAATTTGCCCTATTTCGCCATAAAAATCGGCAAATTTTGGCGATCTTAACCAACACGATAGCAATCGTGTAAAAAAAGGCTGTTTTTCTTCTTCTAAATCGCCTGAAACCATTGATTTATCGCGGTTTCTCGCTTTAGTGACGAAACAGTAAACCGCACGTTTTGGAAGGTCGATTCCGGCATTCTGGACGGGTCGTTCCTGCCATTTCATCCCACCGACACGATCTCATGTCTGATACCCCTGAAGACAACGCTCCACCCAAACCAACTGGTGACTACGATGCCAGTCAAATCAACCAACTGGAAGGTCTCGACGCAGTCCGAAAACGCCCCGGAATGTATATCGGAGATCCGGCCACGGAACGGGGTCTCCACCATGCTGTTTTCGAGGTGTTGGACAACTCGATTGATGAGCATCTCGCGGGCTATTGTGATTACATAACGATTTCCCTGAACTCGGATGGCTCACTGACAGTGGAAGACGACGGTCGTGGTATTCCAGTCGACATTCACGAGAAATCCGGCATTCCCGCCGTCGAACTCGTTCTTACGAGGCTGCACGCCGGTGGTAAGTTTGGGCAGGGTGCCTACAAGTTTTCCGGTGGTCTCCACGGAGTTGGCGCAAAGTGTGTGAATGCGCTCTCGGACTGGTTCAAAGCGGAAATCCGCCGTGACGGAAAAGTTCACCTCATCGAATTCGAAAGAGGCAAAACAACGAAGCCTCTCGAAGTGATTGGCGAGTTGGATGACAATTCCGAAACGGGGACGAAGATCACTTTCTTCCCCGACACCACAATTTTCACGGGTGGGATCGAATTCAATTTCGACTATCTTCTCGCTCGTTTGCGTGAGCTAGCCTTCCTGAATCCCGGCGTTCGAATCAATCTCGTTGATGAGCGTGGCGAAACGGAACGCTCCAAAGAATTTTACTACGAAGACGGCATCGTCGAATTCGTCCGTCAAATGGGCGAAAACAAGGAACTGGCCCACGAAGATCCGATCGTCCTGAAAGGAAAGCGTATGGTCGAGATCGATGACGACGGCAAGACTCTTGAAGACGAGTGCTACGCTGACGTCGTTCTCCAATACACGGGGGACTATCACGAGAATATTCTGTGCTTCGCAAACTCGATTCCGAACGGGGATGGCGGCGCTCACCTCTCCGGATTTCGTGGTGCTTTGACCCGCGCAATCAACAACTACGCGAAAGCGAATAAGCTTCTCAAGGACAAGGATCCTGCAATCTCCGGTGAAGATGTCCGGGAGGGCATCATGGCGGTGATTTCGGTAAAACACCCCAACCCGCGTTTCAGCTCCCAAACGAAGGAGAAGCTCGTAAACAACGAGGTCGAAGGCGTAGTCGGTTCCATCGTCTACGAAGGAATGACGTCGTTTTTCGAGGAGAACCCGGCTTTGGCGAAAAAGCTGGTCGAAAAAGTCTTAAACGCGGCACGCGCCCGGGAAGCCGCTCGGAAGGCCCGGGAAACGGTCCGAAAGTCCGCCATGACCGGCGGAGGATTGCCCGGAAAGCTCGCAGATTGCTCCTCACGTGATCCCAAGGAATCTGAAATCTACATTGTGGAGGGTGATTCCGCGGGTGGTTCTGCGAAGCAGGGCCGTGATCGTCGAACGCAAGCGATTTTGCCGATTCGAGGCAAGCTGATCAATGTCGAAAAAGCACGCCTGGACAAGGTTCTGCAAAACAAGGAGATCCAGACGATGATCACTGCACTTGGTGCGGGAATCGGTGATGGCGATCAGGAAGGTGCTTTTGATATCGAGAAAGTCCGTTACCACAAGGTGATCATCATGACGGATGCGGACGTCGACGGCTCGCACATTCGGACGCTTCTTTTGACATTTTTCTGCCGCCAGATGCTTCCCCTCGTGAAAGCCGGTTATGTCTACATTGCGCAGCCGCCACTCTACAAAATCACAAGAAAGAAGAAGGAGCAGTATGTTGCTGACGACGAAGATTTGAACAAGATCCTCATCGATCTTGGATCAGAGGACGCCCGCCTCAAGATCATTGGCAGCGAGGACGAAGTCGGATCAGAAGCCTTGCGCGAGATTCTGACTCTGCTTTCCAAATTGAGCCGCTACAACGACGTGATTGCCCGGAACTCCGGGGATTTCGAAGACTACCTCGCGGCGGGGAAAGACGGCGAACTGCCTGAATATCTGGTTCAGGTCCGTGAGGGAAATGATATTTACGTAGAGTATTTCCTCGAGGAATCTGATCTTAGGGATTTCGCCGCTGAAAACCGTGACCTGCACCTTTTCGGGAGAAAAGAAGTCGAGGTGATAGATGCGGAGGAGGTCGCTGATACCAGCACCGAAGGAGAAGGCTCCGAGACCGAAGAGCCTGAAGCCGAAACGCCGCCCGCCGCTTCTACACCAACGGAACGGGGAGTGACCCGGCGCGGTCGCCTCATCGAAATTCACGAAGCGAAACCCATTCAGAAAGTGCTGGCACGCCTTTCCGAACTGGGACTGCCCATTGAACACTTTTCCTCGCAAGACAAGCCTCTTTTCGAGGTGCTAGAAAGCGATAGCGAAAATGCCAAATCCCACCCAGTTTTCAGTGTCCCTGAAATCCTTGAAACTGTCACCGAGATCGGAAAACGCGGCATGCAACTGCAGCGATTCAAGGGTCTCGGTGAAATGAATGCGAAAGAGCTTTACACCACGACAATGGAGAAGGAGAACCGCAAACTTCTTCGCGTGAAAATGGACGATGACAATATGGTCGAGGCGGACAAAATGTTCACTATTCTCATGGGTGATGTGGTTGAGCCGCGACGCCAGTTCATCGAAGACAACGCGCTCAGCGTTCGCAATCTAGACGTCTAATACACCTTCCTTTCATAGCTGGGATAGATTTTCAGATCGCCCGGCTATCGCAATTTTACCTAAGAATTTCATGGCAGACGACACTCCAGAAGTCCCCCCTCACAATCGAGATATCGAGCCCATTTCCGTGGCGGACGAGATGTCCAACTCGTTTCTCGACTATTCCATGTCGGTTATCATTTCACGGGCATTGCCTGATGCTCGTGATGGTTTGAAGCCGTCGCAACGACGCATCCTTCTGGCGATGAATGACCTCGGTCTCGGGCCGGGCAAACACTACAGAAAGTGCGCCAAGATTTGCGGTGATACCTCCGGTAATTATCACCCACACGGTGAAGCTACCATCTATCCAACGCTCGTGAATATGGCTCAGCCATGGACGATGCGCGAAATTCTGGTTCAAGGTCAGGGTAACTTCGGATCAGTCGAGGGTGATCCTCCCGCTGCGATGCGATATACCGAGGCACGCCTCACCCATGTTGGCCATGTGCTCATGACGGACATGGAGAAAGACACTGTCGACTTCGTGCAGAACTACGACGAAACCCGACAGGAGCCTGTCGTTTTCCCTGCCGCCGTCCCAAACCTTCTCGTTAATGGCGGGACAGGAATTGCCGTCGGAATGGCGACTAACATTCCGCCACATAACCTCGGAGAAGTCATTGACGGGGTATGCGCAACCATCGACAACCCGGACATTACCCATGAGCAGCTTCTACAGCTAATCAAGGGTCCTGATTTCCCGACCGGATGTACCATTCTCGGGCAAAAGGGAATTCAAGATTACTCACGGACGGGTCGCGGATCCATTCGGGTGAGAGGACGCGCAACGGTTGAAGAAACGAAAACGGGCCGCGAGCAAATCATTATCACGGAGATCCCTTACGTCGTAAACCGGGCGCGCCTCGTCGAACGAATCGCCGAGTTGGCGAACCAGAAGATTCTTCCTGAAATTTCCGCAGTGCGTGATGAGTCGGATGAAAACACCCGCGTCGTGGTCGATCTGAAGCGTGACTCCCGAGCTCAGGTTGTCTTGAACAACCTCTACAAGCACACGGCCCTTGAATCGTCCTACTCCGCCAACATGCTGGCGATCGACGACCGCCGCCCCAAACTTCTCTCGGTAAAAGACGCTCTCGTTTGTTACATCGAGCATCGCCGCGAAGTGATTCTCCGACGAACCCGCTGGTTGCTTGCCCAGGCAGAGAAAAACGCGGAGAAGCTGGAAGCCTATTTGCTCGCGCTTGGAAATCTTGATGACTTCATCAAGATGATTCGCGATTCAAAAACGCGTGATGAAGCACGTGAAAAGATCAAAGCTTACACCTTCACGCCTTCCGAAGTTGAGGCTCTCGGCATCCTACTCCGGGATCAGCCCAGCCTGCAAATTGAAGAAGGTCGCTATGTTTTCACCGACACTCAGGTGAACCACATCCTTGAGCTACGCCTCTACCAACTCGTTGGTCTCGAGCGGGACAAGATCAAAGCGGACTACGACGAGCTCATTGAGACGATCAAAGACTTGCTTGATATTATCGCCCGGGAAGAGCGCGTTCTGCAAATCATCAAAGACGAACTCCGTGAGATTCAAGAAAAGTGGGCGACTCCACGGAAGACGGATTTCGCTGCCTACGAAGGTGAAATCGCTAATGTGGATCTCATCGCCAACGAGTCGAATATGATCACGATTTCGCATCGTGGTTACATCAAGCGGACGCTTGCCACCGAGTTTAGAACACAAGCCAGAGGAGGGAAAGGCCTCAAAGGCATGGAAACTCGCGTAGTGGCCGACGAGGATGAAGAAGCCGACTTTGTAGAGCACCTCTTCGCCGCGACCTCGCATGATTACCTGATGTTTTTCACGAACACGGGTCGCGTTTACATCGAGCGCGTTTTCCAGATTCCGGAAGGAAGTCGTATCGCCAAAGGCCGATCGATTAAGAATCTTCTCAATCTGAAACCGGAAGAGTCAATCGCTTCGGTGCTTCGAATCGTTGCAGTTGGAAACGAAGACAAAGACGCGACATTTGTCGAAGACCAGTTCGTTCTTTTCGCAACCCGCAGCGGCAAGGTGAAAAAGACCAAACTGTCTGACTTCCGTAATTTCCGAAAAGACGGGATCATCGCGATCAAGATCGAAGAAGGCAACGAACTCATCGATGTTAAGATGACGAACGGCGCCGACGATATTTCTCTCGTTACAAGTAAGGGATACGCCGTCCGCACCAGCGAGGAAAACATTCGCTCGATGGGCCGACCATCAGCCGGTGTCGCTGGCATCCGCCCCGGAGAAGGAGACTACCTCGTTTCTCTCGCCGTGGTCGACAACTCCGAGCAGTTGCTCGTCGTCAGCGAGAAGGGTCTTGGAAAACGGACTCCGTTTGAAGATTACCCGACCAAAGGCCGCGGCGGTAAAGGTGTCATCACCATGAAAGTCACTGAGAAAACCGGGCTCGTCGTGAAGGCTCTCCGTGTCTCCGAAGACGACGAAATCATGCTGATGACCGATGCCGGCCAGTCCGTCCGAATCTCCGCTGCAAGTGCTCGTCTCACCGGACGAAATGCTCAGGGAGTGATCCTCATGAAGACCAAGGATGGCGAAACGATTCAGGATATCGCACGCGTTGTAAGTGATGACGTGGAGGATGAGGAGGGTGAAGATGCTTCAGATGTTGAGAATAGTGAAGCGGACACCGCTTCCGAAGAGTAAGAAAAGATTAGGATTAGGAGTAAGATCTGATGAATAAAGACGCCGAAACCTTTCTCTACGAACTCCTCAACACGCCCAGCCCCACTGGGTTCGAAGTGAAAGGTCAACGAGTCTGGGCGAATCGCTGCCGCGAATTTGCAGACTCAGTTGACAGCGATTCCTACGGAAGCGCCTGGGCTACCATAAAAGGTGCGGATGACTCCGCACCAACGGTCATGATCGAGGCGCATGCCGATGAAATTGGATTCATGGTCAACTACATCACCGAAGAGGGATTTCTCCATCTCGATCGAATTGGAGGCTCCGACTGGGCGACAGCTCGAGGTCGCCGGATCACCTTTTTCGGAGATGAGGGGGAAGTCCTCGGCATCATTGGCAACACTGCAATTCACATTCGTGATCGGAAGGACGGGGAAAAGGCCCCTGAAGTTCACGAACTCTTCGTCGATATCGGAGCAAAATCAGCCAAGGAAGTCGAAGAAATGGGCATCCGTGTCGGGCACCCAGGTGTCTATTCTGATAGCGCGATCCCCTTTGGAAAAAACGGAATTGTTGGGCGTGCCCTCGACAACCGTATTGGCGGATTCATTATTTCCGAAGTGATTCGACGGCTCTCTGAAGCCGACAATCGGCCCACTTCAACCTGCCTTGCTCTCAACGCCGTTCAGGAAGAGATCGGTGGATTTGGTGCCACCATGGCATCTTATGCGCTGAAGCCGGACCTCTGCCTTGTACTCGACGTCACTCATGCCACCGACAGTCCTGACATCAAGCACACCCAGCACGGCAAAATTGCACTCGGCGGAGGGCCTTCCGTAACTCACGGAACCGCGAACCATCCGAAGATCGTAGAGAGGATCATCGAGCTGGCTAAAGAGAACAATATTTCATTGCAGCACGAGGCATCCTCCCGCTTCACAGGAACGGACACCGATTCGATCTATCATGTTCGAGGCGGCATCCCAAGCGCTCTCGTTTCCCTGCCACTTCGCTACATGCATTCCATCGTGGAAATGGCCGATTTCGACGACGTTGAAAACGTCATTCAAATCATGACGGCGTTCGTTCAGTCGGTTAAAGTGAACGATTCTTTCGCTGTTGAGATTTAACATCGGGGCTTTGTCAGAGCCACTCTCGTAAAAGTAAAAATCACGGAATTGTCCGTGATTTTACGCCCTCACCCTCTTCCAAAGATTGGAACCTCATGGGCGGGCACTACGAGCCGGCCCTCAAATCTCACAAAGTCGCACTCCGGAGGGGCGGTCTCAGTCTTGGAAATCGTACAATAAAAAAACCGCCCTGTTTCCAGGGCGGTTAATTAAAATAACCTGGCGGCGACCTACTCTCACATGGCCTTTCGCCACACTACCATCGGCGCTACAGCGTTTCACTTCCGGGTTCGGAATGGGACCGGGTGGTTCCACTGTGCTATGGCCACCAGAGTCCTGACACCGACTTTGGGTCGGTATCAGACCTCTGGAGACATTTGCCCTCCTCAACTGAGAAAAAAGACAATCTCTGACAACTGCATAAAAAAGAAACAAAAACAAACTTAAGAAAGAATTGGCTGTAACAAGCCAAACGGATGATTAGTACTGCTCGGCTGAACCCATTACTGAGCTTACACCTGCAGCCTATCGACGTTGTAGTCTTCAACGATCCTTCAGGGAGAGTTTATCTTGGGAATAGCTTGACGCTTAGATGCTTTCAGCGCTTATCTAGTCCGCACTTAGCTACCCAGCCGTGCCCTTGACAGAACAACTGGAACACCAGAGGTGCGTCATTTCCGGTCCTCTCGTACTAGGAAATGAACCCCTCAACTCTCCTACGCCCACAGAGGATAGAGGACCGAACTGTCTCGCGACGTTCTGAACCCAGCTCGCGTGCCGCTTTAATTGGCGAACAGCCAAACCCTTGGGACCTTCTCCAGCCCCAGGATGCGACGAGCCGACATCGAGGTGCCAAACCGCGCCGTCGATATGAACTCTTGGGCGCGATCAGCCTGTTATCCCTAGAGTACCTTTTATCCGTTGAGCGATAGCAATTCCACATTCAACTACCGGATCACTTAGGCCTGCTTTCGCATCTGCTCGACTTGTGGGTCTCACAGTTAGTCTGGCTTATGCCTATACACTCGAAACGTGATTGCCAACCACGCTGAGCCAAACTTCGCGCTCCTCCGTTACTTTTTGGGAGGATACCGCCCCAGTAAAACTGACCGGCTGCCATTGTCCTTCCGCCCGATTCAGGGCAGGATGTTAGATTCTCCAAATTCAAAGGGTGGTATCTCACTGATGACTCCACCGCGCCCTAAAACGCGGCTTCAAAGTCTCCCACTTACTCTGAGCATTGAAATCGAAAAACCAGTGACAGCTTACAGTTAAGGTTCATAGGGTCTTTCCGTCCTTCTGCGGGTAGCCGGCATCTTCACCGGCACTACAATTTCACTGAGCTCCTGGTTGAGACAGCGGACAACTCGTTGCACGATTCGTGCAGGTCGGAACTTACCCGACAAGGAATTTCGCTACCTTAGGACCGTTATAGTTACGGCCGACATTCACCGGGACTTAGGGTCAGAGCTTTGCCACGAGGGCTAACCCCTTGCCTTAATCTTTCGGCATTGGTCACGTGTCACATCCTATACTTCGACTTGCGTCTTCGCAGAATGCTGTGTTTTTGCTAAACAGTCGGTTGTCCCCTTTCACTGCGGCCCTCCGAAGAGGGCACCCCTTATTCCGAAGTTACGGGGCTATTTTGCCGAGTTCCTTAACCAGGTTTCACTCTTGCGCCTTGGTATATTCTACCCACCCACCTGTGTCGGTTTACGGTACGGGCTCCTTTAGCACGACACATCAGCTTTTCTTGACAGTCCTTCCAGATATACGGATTGGCCGTAGCCTCACCTCGGAATTCAATTACCTAGTATCTTTTCAGCCTGTGTCCCTGATGCTTTGGGTTCAGGAGGTGCAGGAATATTAACCTGCTATCCATCGCCTACGCCTATCGGCCTCGGCTTAGGTCCCGACTAACCCTGGGATGACCAGCATTGCCCAGGAAACCTCGGGTTTACGGCGGCCGGGGATCTCACCCGGCTTATCGTTACTCATGTCTGCATTCTCACTTCTCAGAACTCCACCTTCAATCGCCATCCGGCTTCAAGGCTCTGAGAACGCTCCTCTACCACGCACATAAATGTGCATCCAGAGCTTCGGTATAGTACTTATCGCCAATCATTTTAGGCGCAGGATCACTCGATGAGTAAGCTGTTACGCACTTTTTAAATGGTGGCTGCTTCTAAGCCAACATCCTCACTGTCTAAGTAATCCCACCTCCTTTCCACTTAGCACTATTTTGGCACCTTAGCTGCTGATCTGGGCTGTTTCCCTTTCGAGTATGAAGTTTATCCCCCATATTCTCACTGCCGCATTACACCTGAGGGTATTCGGAGTTTGATTGAAGTCGGTACCCGGGTGTGGGCCCTAGTTCATTCAGTGCTCTACCCCCCTCAGTCAGCATGCGACGCTGTACCTAAATACATTTCGAGGAGAACCAGCTATCACGGGGTTTGATTAGCCTTTCACTCCTACCCACAACTCATCCGAGCGTTTTTCAACACACACCGGTTCGGTCCTCCACGCGATATTACTCGCGCTTCAACCTGGTCATAGGTAGGTCACCTCCGCTTCGGGTCTAGCATCCGCAACTAAATCGCCCTATTCGGACTCGCTTTCGCTACGCCTGCGTCCCAGAAGGACTTAAGCTTGCTACGAACACTAACTCGCAGACTCATTAAGCAAAAGGCACGCCATCACCCCCAAAGGGGCTTTGACACCTTGTAAGCATATGGTTTCAGGTTCTATTTCACTCCGCTCACAGCGGTACTTTTCACCTTTCCCTCACGGTACTGGTTCACTATCGGTCGCTAACGAGTATTTAGCCTTACGCCGTGGTCGGCGCAGATTCATGCAACGTTTCACGTGTGCCGCACTACTCAGGGACATCCTAGAGCTGTCGCCATTTTCGGTCACAGGCCTTTCACCTTCTTTGGAGCGCTTTTCCACACGCTTAACCTAATTTTGACAGTCTCATATTGGAGCCCTACAACCCCGGGACCAAAGGCCCCGGTTTGGGCTATTCCGCTTTCGCTCGCCACTACTTACGGAATCGATTCTCTTTCTTTTCCTCCGGTTACTGAGATGTTTCACTTCACCGGGTATCGCGAACTCACTCCTATGTATTCAGAGTGAGACGACTGAGTATTACCCCAGCCAGGTTACCCCATTCGGAAATCTCCGGGTCAAAGCGTATTTGCCGCTATCCGAAGCTTATCGCAGCTTATCACGTCCTTCATCGCCTGTTAGCACCAAGGCATCCACCATATGCTCTTAACAGCTTGTTCCAGCCCTTTCTATAAAATTGAAAAGACTTTCAGAGAGGTGCTTATATCCTCTCCGCTGCCAGAGTAACTTTCTTGAGTTTGCCGGACTCTTGTCCGGCTTAAATATTTGAGTAAAAACTCAAATTGTAGTTTTTGTTTCTTCTTATGCAGTTGTCAAAGATTGAACGAAAAGAGCCATGGCACGGCCGGGGAACGTGGGTCTGACAGGATTTGAACCTGTGACCCCGCGCTTATCAAGCGCGTGCTCTAACCAACTGAGCTACAGACCCATCTGCGCCCTAACGCGGCCCTGTCTCCAAGGAAAAAAGTGGAGGCAAGGAGATTCGAACTCCTGACATCCTGCTTGCAAAGCAGGCGCTCTACCAACTGAGCTATGCCCCCGGAAATTTCTTATCTCGCGCTTCTCTCAGATTTATCGAGAAAGGCAAAGGCTAAATAGTGCGCTGCACCAAAAAAGAGGTGTGCTAATAACTTTGGTAGTGTGATTTCTCATTCACTTGCCATGCAAACTTAGTTAATCCAAGCCTGTTTAGGCATCGACCTATTCACCACATTACGAGCGAGGGTTATAAATTCGCTCGGGTGAATTTCTCCATAGAAAGGAGGTGATCCAGCCGCAGGTTCCCCTACGGCTACCTTGTTACGACTTCATCCCAGTTACCACCTACACCTTAGGACCATCTTATTGTTGATACTTCGGGTGCGAGCGGCTTCCATGATGTGACGGGCGGTGTGTACAAGACCCGGGAACGTATTCACGGCTCCGTAGCTGATGAGCCATTACTAGCGATTCCAACTTCATGTAGTCGAGTTGCAGACTACAATCCGAACTGAGCCCAGTTTTCAAGATTTCCTCCACCTCGCGGCATCGGTTCACATTGTACTGGACATTGTAGCACGTGTGCAGCCCTGGGCGTAAGGGCCATACTGACTTGACGTCATCCCCTCCTTCCTCCCAGTTAATCTGGGCAGTCTGAACAGAGTCCCCGGCATTATCCGCTGGCAACAGTTCATAGGGGTTGCGCTCGTTACGGGACTTAACCCAACATCTCACGACACGAGCTGACGACAGCCATGCAGCACCTGTGATAGTCCACCCGAAGTGACGATAAGCTTTCACAAATCTACGACTAACATGTCAAGCCCAGGTAAGGTTCTTCGCGTTGCATCGAATTAAGCCACATGCTCCACCGCTTGTGCGGGTCCCCGTCAATTTCTTTGAGTTTTAATCTTGCGACCGTACTCCCCAGGCGGCACGCTTAACGCGTTAGCTCCGGCACGGAAAGGGTCGAACCTTCCCACACCAAGCGTGCACCGTTTACTGCCAGGACTACAAGGGTATCTAATCCTTTTCGCTACCCTGGCCTTCGTCTCTCAGCGTCAGGTGTCGTCCAGAGTCTCGCCTTCGCCACGAGTGTTCCTCTCGATATCTACGCATTTCACTGCTACACCGAGAATTCCAGACTCCCCTCCGACCCTCTAGGTTGGCAGTATCGGATGCAGTTCCGGGGTTGAGCCCCGGGATTTCACATCTGACTTACCATCCCGCCTACAGACGCTTTACGCCCAGTAAATCCGAACAACGCTTGGGACCTTCGTATTACCGCGGCTGCTGGCACGAAGTTTGCCGTCCCTTCCTCTTCAGGTACTATCAAGACCTATGTCAGTTACTACATAGGTAATTACTCCCTGATGACAGGAGTTTACGACCCTAGGGCCTTCATCCTCCACGCGGCGTCGCACCGTCAGACTTTCGTCCATTGCGAATGATTCTCGACTGCTGCCACCCGTAGGTGTCTGGACCGTGTCTCAGTTCCAGTGTGACTGGTCGTCCTCTCAGACCAGCTACCCGTCATCGTCTTGGTGAGCTTTTACCTCACCAACTAACTGATAGGCCGCGAGCCCATCTCGAAGCGACAGCCGAAGCCGCCTTTAATCTTACGATCACATGGGGTATTAATCCGAGTTTCCCCGGGCTATCTCCCACTTCGAGGCAGGTAACTCACGTGTTACTCACCCGTTCGCCACTAGAAACTTTCAAAGCAAGCTAAGTAAGTTTCTCGTTCGACTTGCATGTCTTATCCACGCCGCCAGCGTTCGTTCTGAGCCAGAATCAAACTCTCCGAATAGAAAATTGATCCCGATTCTAGAAACGCATGGCACCCATCTCCGAAGAGATGGAATTGCTATTGTTCTACTAAAAACGGAAAATTGACAAGTTGGGGCCTTCCTTAGAAAACCCCTTCTCTGCACACGACTCTTAATCGCATGCAGCACACAATTTAGCCTTTTCCTTAAACACCGACTGCTTCCAAAACCAGCTGAACTCAACCTGCGAACAGGTGGAGCGGGATGCTGAACTTTGCGCTTGAAGCACTCGGCTCGATTTTCTAAAAGATCAAAAACTCAAACCACACAAGTAGCCCACAACGAATCGTCGAGGTGCACGGTGGAACGAGCCCGCTCTCTTTTGAGCGGACGGCGAATCTACGCGGCAAAATTGAATCGTCAACACCTTTTGCTAAACTTTTTGCAAAAAAACAGTTCATCGACCAAAAATAGCCCTAACATCTTTTCAAAGCCGTGGCGGGTCTGGTAATTCTTTAGTCATGCTTGTTCCTTTTCCATTCTCTCGCGGTGCAATTTTAAGGCGCTCTCAGAATTCGGAACGCGGGAATGGTCGCTTCTGGTATTTCCCAGCACTTCGTCTATTCTAGAAGACATGATCCCCCTCCTTCTCTGGATCCGGTTTCAAGTAGTCGCCGTCGCGCTCGCAGTACTTCTGGTGGTTGCTCTTGTCCCTTTCTTGCACGGCCAGGATAGTGCCGCTCTACCATCGCCACCCCAAGCTGCCGGCACACAGCCTGCGCCGACTTCGGCACCGCCCACAGCCAAGAAGCGAACCTCCAACCTACCCTCAAGCGTTTCTGTTGCTGGAGTTCCTACAGATTCACCAGCAGTAGTGGACGAATTCATCCCAGAGAAGGCCGAACTCAAAACCCAAATCCTGAAGCTTGTTCCAGAATCCCGACATTTCCGAATACTGCTCGCCGACACGCTCGTTGACTCTTACGCGGGTCGTGGATTTCGGCCGCTTTGGGACGAGAGCATTTTGCCAGCAGGCATCCACCGCACCCTCTCTTCTGCACTCGCTGACCACGCCTTTCCAGATCTCTTTGCCCTCGATCCAGATGCACTACTTCCCTCAATTACGAGCGAAACGGTCGATAAAAAGGATCTTGCATACTCCATCGCACTGCTGGATGCAGGGCTACTGGTTCGAATGGGATCCGTTCCCGGCGAGTCAATCTGGGAGAATTGGTATGCAGATGACGCCCCCGGCTCGGAAGACTGGACAGTAGAGGCTGTCAGGAAAGATCTACTTGCTGCAATAGCGCTCAGGCCCTTTGAGATTCCGAGAATCCTATCCACACTTGGACCAAAAAACTGGATCTACCGAGAACTTTCACGAGCCTATCCGGAAGCGAAAAAATCTGTACTCACCTACTCAGGGCTCCCACAAATTCCTGACCCGTCCTCTGCCGGTGTGGCGAAACCCGGGGAACCATGCTCCTACGCTCCCTCCATTGCTGCCCACCTGATCGATCGCGGCTACCTGCAAATGGATGCTGCGATGATCCAAACACTCGTCAGCATGACGCCGGAATTGAGTGCTGGGCTAATTGCATTTCAGAAAGACTACGGACTGGATCCAGATGGCGTATTCGGCCCCGCTTCGTGGCGCTACCTGAATACGAATGCAGCCGATCAGTATCGCTCCATTGCCATTAACATGCACCGAGCCCGCCTTATCCCGAACGACCTCGGAGACCGTTACGCCATGGTCAACCTCCCGAGTGCTGAGCTATACCTGTTTGAGGACAATGATTTTTTCGCGGACTCAATGAGAATCGTACATGGGAGAGCTTCCAAAGACAATCATCATACACCGGTCTTTCGGGATGTGATGCAGGAAGTCGTGTTCGGACCTTACTGGAATGTTCCCAAGAGCATTGCCGTGAAAGAAGTCCTGCCAAAGGCAGAGAACGACTGGGGTTTTCTAAGTCGCAATCGCTACGAGATCGTGAGCAATTTCAATCCCTACAACAAATCTGCGCATCGACTTTCTCCTGCCAACCTGGAAATGGTTCGACAAGGGCGCCTGTTCCTTCGCCAAAAACCCGGCCCGTCCAATGCATTAGGACGCGTGAAATTCCTATTCCCAAATAAGTTCAACATCTACATGCACGACACGCCATCGAAGAATTTCTTCCTCCGCTCGCAACGGGACCACAGCCACGGTTGCATTCGCCTTGGTGACCCTCAGAAAATGGGAGCCTGGGTCCTGCGACCGGAAGAGTGGACATCGGAGAAAGTCAAAACGGCAATGTTCGCCGATGAAAGAAAGAGCCTCCTCGTAAATGATGGGATCAACGTCTACATCGTATACCTCACTACCTTCCCTCGACCTATATCCGGTGGAAAAATTGTCCTCGCGCCCGCTCGAGATGTGTATGGGCGCGATGATGTCGACTCCGCCACACTGCAGAGCGCAATTCCGTGGAACCAGCCAACGGAACTCTGATTACCCCCGAAGTAGCCCGTCAGTTGAAAGACCTCCAGTTCGCGTATGTCGGCATCAGTCTCGATAGAGCCTTCCCCGAAGTTCACGACCGCTTTCGGGAAGTCGTGGGAGCATACGAGCGCACTGTAAGAGGCTTTCGAAACTGCGTCGATGTCGGCCAAGAGGCTGGGCTACACCTAACCCTGACTCGCGAAACCTGCGAAAACCTCGATCACATTTTCGATCTGATCGAACGCATAGGAATCCATCGCACCTGCTTCTACCACCTCTGTCCTTCTGGTTACGGGAAGGGACTTCTACCGAATGGATCCCGAACAGAGCAGACAATCCATCGAAACCATTCTCGACCGGCCTCGTGATCTCAATGAGCGGGGCAAAAATGTGGAAATCCTCACCGTCAGCAACCATTGCGACGGGGCATTCCTCCAACAGAAAATAGAACGTGAGAAACACACTTGTGCCGATCAGGTGAGGGAAATATTGAAATGGAATGGCGAAGCTCGCTACTCATCCGGAGTTGACATCTCCAATATCGATTTCAACGGCAACGTCCACGCCGATCAATTTTCCATGTTCCGCAGTTTCGGAGATGTGCAGGAGCGCCCCTTTTCCGAATTCTGGCAGGATACCAGCAACCAAATCACGGCAGGAATGAAAGAGCACCATGGACAGTCGAAGAACTGGAAACGCTACGAAATGGGTTTCGCCGTCTGATTGAAGAAGGCAAAAAAGAGCAGTAACTTCCACTTACCGCTTCTGCTTCCAGCTATCTCCAAAAGCAAGAATGAGCAGACCCGCAGCGGTCATCGAGCCGAAGAGAAGGAGGATGTAGAGAAGATCTGGATTCATTGATCGTTACTGTTAGGTGCTCGCCATTATATACGCGGCGGCTACCTCTGCATCCAGAAAATTTCCCCCCACTCAAATTCCAACCTCTGACTTCAGGAGATAAAACGAGTTCTCTCAATCAGCCAAATTCGGAGCCAGCCATTTCTCGGCTTCCTCGATACTCATCCCCTTCCGAGACGCATAATCCTCCAACTGATCACGCTCGATCTTGCCTACGTTAAAGTAGCGGGCCTCCTCGTTAAAAAAATAGAGGCCACTCACGGAACTCGGAGGAAACATAGCGTAGCTCGTCGTCAACTGCATGCCGGTTCGCTTCTCTACATCGAGTAGGTTCCACAAAATCTGCTTTTCGGTGTGATCAGGGCAGGCGGGATATCCGGCTGCCGGGCGGATGCCGCGGTAGCACTCCTTAATCAGGTCTTCGCTACTGAGGCCTTCTTCCTTTCCGAAGCCCATGTGAACGCGGACCTTTTTGTGTAGTAATTCAGCGAAACCTTCCGCAAAGCGGTCGGCGAGAGCTTGAATGATTATCGCGGTGTAGTCGTCGCCGGCGTCCTTGAAGGTTTTTGCATATTCTTCGACTTCGTTTCCGGCGGTGACGGCAAAGGCTCCGAGGTGGTCGGGACGATCACACTCTTTCGGCGCCACGAAGTCGGCAAGGCTCTGGTAGGGAGCGCCTGCTTTAATCTTTACTTTCTGCTGACGCAGGAAATGGAAGGTCGTGAGGTGGTCACTTTTTGCTTCGTCGGAGAAAATTTCGATATCTTCTCCGATCGAATGAGCTGGGTAAATCCCCCAAGTCGCGCGGCAGTGCAAACGCTCATTCTCGACGAGATCTTCGAGGATGCGCTGGGCATCTACGTGGAGTTTCTTCGCCTCTTCACCATGATCTTTGTGCTGAAGGATCTTCGGAAACACGCCACGCAATTCCCAAGCATGAAAGAAAGGGGACCAGTCGAAGACTTCGACAATTTCGTCGAGCGGGACGCGATCCCAGTCGTAATGGCCGATGCCAGCGGGGACTGCGAGGTCGGTATTTTTCCAGTCGATCTCGTATTTCTGCCGCTTCGCTTCCTCAAAGGGAACGTAGACGGCGGTTGAGCCTTTGCCGGCATGAAGATCGCGGTCACGCTGCTCCTGATCCTTGTGCTTCGTGAGAAAGTCCTCACGCAGATTTTCGGAAAGGAGACTGTTGCAGACTCCCACAACGAGCGAGGCATCCCCGACATGCACAATTGGCTGGCTGTAGTAATCGCTGATCTTAATCGCAGTGTGGGCTCGAGAAGTGGTGGCCCCTCCAACCAGAATAGGAAGTGAAGATCCCTTTTTCTCGAATTCCTTCGCGTTGTATATCATCTCGTCGAGCGAAGGAGTAATCAGGCCTGACATTCCGACAATATCTGCCCCATGCTCCTGGGCAGCCGCGTAGATCTTTTCGCAGTCAACCATCACGCCGAGGTCGATTACCTTGTAGCCATTACATCCTAACACAACTCCGACAATGTTTTTGCCGATATCGTGAACATCACCTTTCACGGTCGCAATAACGAAAACGGGAGCATTATCCTCCGCGCCCTCCTCCTTCTCGGCGAGCATGAAAGGCTCAAGGTAGGCGACCGCTTTTTTCATGACACGCGCACTCTTTACGACCTGGGGAAGAAACATTTTTCCGTCACCGAACAGCTGGCCAACAACTCCCATTCCTGACATGAGAGGTCCCTCAATCACGTCGAGGGGCTTGCCAAGTGCCTGTCGCGCTTCTTCGGTATCTTCCTCAATGAAATCGGTGATCCCTTTGACGAGGGCGTGTGTCATCCGCTCTTCGATACCACCTTCGCGCCAAGATAGGTCAGGGCCACTGGCCTTGTCACTTTTGTGGGCACCGGCAGCTTTGAGTTCTTCTGCAAAATCGATGAGAGCTTCCGTCGCCTCTGGATTTCGGTTGAGCAAAACATCCTCGACAAGCTTGAGCAGCTTCGGCTCGACCTCATCGTAGACCTCGAGCATGCCCGGGTTAACAATTCCCATATCCATACCTGCTTTTCCCGCATGATAGAGAAAAGCTGCGTGCATCGCCTCGCGGACTACGTTGTTGCCGCGGAAGGAGAAAGAAATATTCGAGACTCCCCCGCTGACCTTCGCACCGGGCAGATTTTCTTTGATCCACCGAGTCGCCTCGATGAAATCAACGGCGTAATTGTTGTGCTCGTCCATTCCCGTCGCGACGGTGAGGATATTCGGATCAAAAATGATGTCCTCGGGATTGAATCCAACCTCGTCAACAAGGATGCGGTAGGCGCGTTCGCAAATCTCGATCTTGCGCTCGTAGCTGTCCGCTTGTCCTTGCTCGTCGAATGCCATTACGACAACCGCAGCGCCGTATTTCACGACTTTGCGAGCCTGCTCGCGAAATTCGTCTTCTCCGCCTTTGAGCGAAATCGAATTCACGATGCCCTTCCCCTGCAGGCACTGGAGTCCCGCTTCGATGATCTCCCATTTCGAAGAGTCGACCATGATAGGCACAGCAGCGACGTCCGGCTCGGCAGCGAGCAGATTGAGAAATCGCGTCATCGTCGGAACACCTTCGATCATGCCCTCGTCCATGCAGACGTCGATGACAGGCGCGCCGTTTTCGACCTGCTGGCGAGCGACGGAAACTGCGTCCTCCAACTTGTCTTCCTTGATCAGTTTTTTAAACCGCGGAGAACCGGCGACGTTGGTCCGCTCACCGACCATGAGAAAGTTTTTGTCCTCGGTGTGGTTGTAGACTTCCGATCCACTCAAGCGCATCGCAGGCTTCGCCTCCGGCACTTCACGCGGCGGCTGACGCTCGGCGACTTTGGCAATTGCGGCGACATGCTCGGGTGTGTTTCCACAACAACCACCGATGAGATTGACAAGTCCTTCCCTGGCAAAATCTTCGAGGAAATGCTCCATATCCTCTGGCCCAAGGTCGAACCCTGTCGGGGCGAGAGGGTTGGGAAGGCCGGCATTCGGATAGACCGAAACATTCGTCTCCGCGACCTTCGAAAGCTCGGCGAGATGAGGCTCTATCAAGTCCGGTCCGAGCGAGCAGTTCAGACCGACCGCGAGCGGATCGGCGTGAGCAATCGCATTCCACATCGCTTCGACTTTCTGAGCCGAAATCATGGTTTCCCCGCCCCGTCCCACCGCAGCAGAAACGATGATGGGAAAATAGACAGCGTCTTCGTCGTAAACCTCTTGAAGCGCCACAAGAGCGGCCTTGGCATTCAGAGAATCAAAGATCGTTTCGACCATCATGATGTCCGTGCCCCCCTCGATGAGCGCTCGGATCTGATGTTTATAGGCGTCGCGAACCTGATCAAAATGCACCACGCGAAACCCGGGGTCTTCCGCATCGGGGGAGTTGGTCAATGAAACCGTCATCGGCCCGATCGCACCAGCGACGTAGCGCTTCCTACCCGTATCACTACCGATCTCATCACACCATTTCCGGCACAACTTTGCGGACTCGACGTTGAGTTCCCAGGCGAGTTCTTTGAGAAATCCATTCTCACAGACTTGCCGCTGGAAGAATTCCGGATCCTTTCGTCCTATCCCCTTTTCCCTCGGGTCCTCCACGAAGAACTCACTTTGTGCGAGCGTCGTCGCCGAAAACGTATTTGTCTCAATGATGTCCGATCCGGCTTCGAGAAAGCGTTTGTGAATATCACCGATCACATCGGGCTTCGTGATCGAGAGTATGTCGCCGTTGTTCAGCAGGTCTTTCTCATTGTCGGAGAAACGGTCGCCGCGCGCATCTTTCTCTTCCAATCCGTAGCCACGGATCGTCGTTCCCATCGCTCCGTCGAGGACGAGGATTCGTTTTTTCAATTCGGCGCGAATTTCTTTATCAAGATCGGACGGCATAGCACAAAGGAAACAAGGTATCGTGGATGAAGCAACCCTCTTAGATTATTGACACAACAGATTCGAAGCAAAGCGAAGAAACACAAAACAAAGTGAAGTCAATCCAGTCTAATTACTTCCCAAGAAAAATTCTGACTCCACCATAGGCACCCAAACCAGCGGCTTCGAAACCGGAGGTTGTTTCGTAATCCAGATCGAAAGCATTTTCCAACCGGCCATAGATCTCAGCGTTGTCGCAAATTTGCACTCTCCCAAAAAATCGAGCGACGGTGTAGTCATCGACAAACACTCCCGGCGAATCGAGCCGTTCATAGGCACCACTGACCTCAACCCCGGTCGACCAATTATCACCCGTGAAAACAAGCCCGGTTGAAAGGGTGTGCCGTGGTCGACGTGGGAGGCGATCCCCAGGGGTGCCACCAAAGCCACCAAGGTAGACACCGTCAGTTACAAGCGCATCAAGGTAAGTGTAGTTCGCATAGAAATCGAGACTGTCGCAGAGGGCTTGTCTGTATTCGATTTCCACCCCTTCCGTATCCGTGTCGACAATGGCCGGGTCGACGAAAGTCAACGAATCGACGTCGACGAGGTTGTCGATGTCAGCCTGAAAGTATGTGACGGAAACAGAACCCGTATCGTTGAAAATCGACTGGATCACGCCTAGCTCCCAAGTCTGGCTTTCCTCCGGTGCAATGATCGTGGGATCAATACCTGGAGCGAGAAAGATGAAGTCCTGACCCGAGGGAGCCTTGTATCCTGTCGCGACTTTTCCGAAGATCGTCGTTCCTGTCGGCTCGATTTCTTTGCTCAGCTGCACGGTGTAGGTTCCTTTGCTGTCGAAAGAATCGTGGTCGTCGTAACGAGCGGATCCGAGAAAATGGAATCCCGCAGGCAGTTCCTGATCAATCTGGCCGTACATGCTGGAATAGCCAAATTCGAATTCAGCCGGCAGATTAAACGGACCAGAAACCAAAGGCATCCGCTCGAAGGTCTGGTTGTAGTGTCCTCCGCCAATCGTGAGAGTCGTCTCTTCACTCGGACGGAAATTGGCCCGCGCTTCGATTTCGTTCCCAGTCTGATTGAGCAAATTGTCGTTGAAAAACGCGTCCCGAGTCGCTTCCAACTCATTTTCTGTGTAGCTGTAGAAAACCGAGAAGTCCCACTGGTCACGCTCAATGATAAACCGAGGCGAAAGCAGCACGCTACTATTCCGGTTGAGCTGCATTTCCGGGAAAGTCAGGGCGAGAGAAGATCCGGGAACTTCGAGATAGGATTCCTGCAGGTGACCCAGAAAATCGAATTGCACTCCCTCGGCCAATTCCACGGCAACATTCCCGCGGAAAAATCCGTTTTCGAAGTCGGAGAGCGGTCTGTCGTTAGCCGTTTCCAAATGCCCGGCCTCCAAGACGACTCCAACGTTCCCTTCGCGAAACGTAGCTTTGGTCCCATTTCGAAACGTGGAAAACGATCCACCCTCGACATAGGTCTCAAAGGTGTTTTTCTCGATGTAGCGGGCATCGGTGGACCGCAAATCGATCGCTCCGGCAATGGCATCCGATCCGTAGAGCGAACTGGAGGCCCCCTTCGTCAGTTGCAAAGATTCCATCGTCGACACATCGAGAAATTCCAACTGATAGAGCCCAGCGAGCCCCGGCGGTAGGCGACGACCATTCAGCAACACAACCGTGTGGTTACTCTCCATGCCGCGGATGAAAAGCGAAGTCTGCCCGCCAGCCTGCCCGGCCTGAACCAGAGAGACTCCTGCGGATCGGAACAGAATATCTTCCACATCGTACTGCTGATGCGTGCGAATCTCGGCTCCGGAAATGGTATCAACAGAAGGAAGTTCGCGCACCTGCCGCTCCTCCACGTTTTCGGGAACCGTTCGCATCACGATACTTGGCACGGCTTCAAATCGAACGGCTTCCTCACGAATTATAACCGAGCGCGAAGTCTGCGATTCTTCCACGACCGTCATATCCAGCGTCGCGACCAGATCGACGAGAGTACTGGGAATAGCTTCCTGCCCCGTGAGAAACGAGCAGGATAGGGTGAGAGCGATAGCGAGAAATAAACGCATCAACAAATCTTGATTTCTAGATGGGAGTTTAGCAGGTGCTGAGAATATGCAAATCTTTTCTGCAGAACTTTCTGCTGTATGACAAAACAGGCACTTGCGAACTCGGCTGAAATTCGTAAGCTTTTTCAGCATCAGGAGTGGCTGCGCAAATAGCGTGGTCCGGCAACCTGGTTTGGAGAAGCCAAGGTGCCTTGATCGACTCGCAGATTTTCGCAATCACGAGTAGATCGATGTGCGGATGAAAGTCCGAACAGAATTTCTCCCGGGCGGACTCTCCGGTCGAATCCCCCAGTCCTGATGCGGTAACTGAAAAACCATCGGAAACTGCATCAAGATAATGAACTACCAGGACATACTTACCGAAATCGGCAATGGTTCTGCTCTCACGGCGGAAAACACAGGCCAACGAATCGGCCAAGGCAAACTCTCCGCCCGTGGCAGCGGAGAAAACGAAGATCACCACCTCTGGAACAATCGCGGAACGTGGTGGTGCCATTTCACCCTGCACCGGCCTGACTACACCTCGGAGCGCATTCGCGTTTCGCTGCGGACGAAAAACATAGAAGAGGCCCGCGTTCGCCGGGATGAACTTTTTCACGCACTGAGCTGATGACAGTGAAGCTTTCTGACAAGTCAGGCGAAGGAGTCAGCGTCCTTGCGCTTCCAAAGAACTTTTCTTCGCGGCCGCTGGTGATGCGTCGCCGCTATTTAGCCCACGCATTGAATCCCGAATTGGCTAAGAAAAGCTACTCGCTTGCACCACCGAAAAGTATGGCTTTCTGGTCTTTTACCTCATCGATGAGTTCCTCGACTTCGCGGAGACGCTGTTGGCCAATCGACGATCCCAAATTACTCAGGTTGATGTAAAGCTCGGCTGCTTCGAGAAGGTCCTCGGCCTTGTCGAAATAATCACGGGCATCAGGATGAACTTCGGTTCGAAGACGCGAGAGACCGAGCTCGTCATCTTCAAATCGGTTTTTGAGTTCGTTCAGATCTGTGCTGTCCCCGATGGAAAGATACGGTTTGATCCAGAGATCAATCGAGCTAACCGACTGACGAATCATGATTTCCGGCGATATGGGAGTGTTCCCGAAAGCGAGCATCGCCTTGGAAGAAAGGTGGTTCGGGTAGGCATCTACGATCGCCTGCAAGCGTTGTTGAACGTTCGGATTCTTAGCGAACTGCATAAGCGGCATGCTGTCGGATTTCGCTTTCACCTCTGCAAATGCGGAAACAGCCTCTTTCAGACCCGGCGCAACCCCACCGGTGCAGTGGGCAATCGCATCGTCAATAGTCGCGAAGGAAATCAACTCCATAGAGAAAAGAATCGCCAGATCTCCCGATTGCTGCAACTCACTGACGAAGTCGGGAACGACGGAGTCAGGTAGCAACAAATAGGGTTTCTCGAGACTCTTCGCTTCCTCAATCGTTTCGAGAATACTGCCGCTCATTTTGGGAAGCATCGTCACTTCGTCGAGTTCACCTGCGACTGCAAACTCGGGATTGAGATTCTTGTCCGCGAGAATGCTCTCGAGCAAAATCATCGTCGGCAGGACAGCGCGGGTGTGGGAAAGGCGAGGCGGCCCGGGCAATGTTACTCGCTCTTCCGGTTCAAAACTAATTTCGGCGATTCTTCCAGGGCTCCAGTTCCAGCCACGTCCCGCTGCCACACTCATGGGCAAAGTGACTTCGCTAATCGGAATTCCCCGCGGCGCGGGAAGGACTGGAATTCGGGGATATTCGCTGACTTGTGGTCGGGATGCGAAAGAAAAAATTTCCTTCTCAATATCGCCGGAAATCTTTCGCAATTCGAGACGGAATATGCCCGCAGCGATTACGGAGTCGACGGCTGTCACATTTCGAACCACGGGAAGTGCCCGGCTCTGGACTTGGAATACTCTCGGGCTATCCGGTCTCGGCGGACGATCCTTCTTCGGCTCTACTTTTGCCGATTTCCCCTCGCCTGGAGTCGCTCTAGACGATCCGCCCTTCGGCATCACCGGAATCGGAGCCAATTTCATTTTTTCAAGAATGTCCTGAGTCTCCCGAATCAAGTTAGCCGAACGCACACTGCTAGGATTATCGTTCCGCTGAACAGTGATAATTTTCTCCCAATCGTTCACCTTTTCATCCAAAACGAGAGCAAATCTCTTCATTCGCTCCATCGGTGGCTCAGGATGCATCAACAACGAGAGCTCCATCAATATGCTGGCGAGTTTTTTCTCTTCCGGATCGATCGGTTCCTCCAGCAATCGCAAGCCAGTGCTCCACAGCGCCTCAGAAGCTCCACTGACACTGTCAAAATATTGCGTCCTACTCGGCAATCGTCCGACAGTGAGAAGTTCGTGAGCTGACCGGCAATTTCGATGGAGCGGATTGATCCGCAACGCAGTCGCAAGAGCCTTCTCTTTCAGGTCGCTGTCAATTCGATTGCTCTCCGGGAAATTCGATGCAACCGCCGCAAGGGCCTCCAAAAGACTCTGGCGCTCACTTTCCTCCAGAAATATTCCATCTGGGTGAAAAACCTCTCGATCAAAATTCGGGACATCATAGGCAGACAGATGACTAGTGGAAAGCATTCCAAAACTCAGCGCAAAAGACGCAACGATGCTGTGAAAATGAGGTTTCATTCCCTATGATGAGTCGCGGATGCTATCATGCTCAAAAGGCGGTGTCTACGTCTGCCTGCGGAAATCAACTCCATGAAAATTGAACACACATCCACCGTGCAATTCTACGATACCGATTGCGGAGGAGTCGTCTCCAATATTGCCTATCTCCGATTTGTCGAGCAGGCGCGAACGGAACTTTTTCAGAATTTGGGGATGGGACTCGCCGAAATGAACGAAACCCAGCTTTTTCCCGCCATTGTTCGAACCGAAATTGACTATCGCTCCCCAGCCAAACTAGGCGATGCGGTCATAGTGACTGCCTCCCTCGAAAAAGTCGAAAAGGTCCGCGCCACCTGCTCATTCTCACTCGAAACAGAACGAGAACCGGGAAAAACCCTGCTTCTTGTATCAGCCAAACAAATCATCGCTCTTGTGCAAATGCCGTCAGGCAGACCTCGTAGAATGCCCGCAGAATGGGCTGATCACGCAAATTTGGAATAATTTTTCCGCTTGCCGTCAAGGCTAAGTGATTTACATTGTAAATACACTTACTAAGGGGCCACGAAATGAGCACTACCGAAACACAGGAACAGCCCGGAGATATACAATTTTCCATACTCAAGCGAGGGGAGCCCGATTCACGCGGCCCTTTCACAGAGCAAAACATCCTCGCTCAACTCAATGCTGGTGAGATCACTTCCGAAGATATGGTCTTTTACGAAGGCCTCGGGGAATGGAAACCGATTGGTGAAGTCTTCGAAATTCAGGAGCAAATCAGCCATTTCGTGGACGACGGACAGGATAAGCAGAAAGTTGCCGCCGCGTTTCGAGAAGTTTTTAACGTTGTCGGAAGTGACGAAGATATTTTCTACATCGCCGTTCAGGCAAAAGCCGGGCTTCTCAGCAAGACCAAGCAGTGCGTCATCGTCACCGATACCCACCTCTTTATGCTTCACGAAAAGCGTGTCGGCTACGAACTCGAAGCTCACCTCTGGAAAACAGTGACGAACACCTTAATGCGTGATGAAGGTCGCGGATTCGGCACTTTCTCCATTCTTCTCGGTGGAGAAAAACGCGTCGACGTCTGCCACATCCCGCTCAGGCAAGTGCAGCGTCTTTTCCAGCTTTCGCAAGAGATCAAGCAGAGCGTCGACTGATTCAAGAAAATCAGAGCCGACCGAGATACTTCGCCATTGAGCGGAGCATCGAACCCGCGAGTTCGGGAAATTCCGTCATTGCCCGGTGAAGAGCCTCCTGCGGAATGCAGAATGCCCTCCCCCCCCCTTCTGACTTCACTGTCGCGGTCGCCGGGGTATGAGACACGGCACTGATTTCGCCGACGACAGAACCTCGTCTGTCGATCTCATTGGCACGTTCGCCTTTGACATTGACCACCCACTTTCCCTCCAGAAGCATCCATATCGACTCCCCCATTGCGCCCTCACGAATCAGTACATGGGAATCGGCAATTGCCTTTACCTCTCCCGCCTCGAGGAGAAGTTCAATTGCCTTAGGGGATGCGGAGGAAAACGCTTCGGTCCCAGATAGAAGCTTTGCCAGATCTTGTCTTTCCATTCTGAAGCAATTCCATACCATTACTCGGAGAAAATCCGCAAGAGTCCACTTTCCTGATTCGAGGTAAATCCGAAATTACATTGCCACTCGCGAATCGTCCGCCATCGCCTACCTTTCGTCCCGATACCATGTCGACTGAGAAAAGAGAATCCAACGAACCGGAATCGATCGAGATCCGCTGTTATTTCGTTCGCGAACGCAATGCCCTCGTGGCTCGGGGACAGTTTTCCGATCTCTACATGGATTACTATCTCCACCTCATGGAGAACAAACTCAAGAACGAGCAAGCATACGACCAGAACCTGAAGGACGGGTTCGCCGCCCTCGCCTTGCACCTCGCTTCGCGCCCGTGGAACGAGGCGATCGCCTGGACTCTGAGTTGGCAGGATCCTCCGCAAAATTACTTTTTCACCGGAAGCAATCGCGACGCCACCATCACCGGTCGCGTCTTTACCGAAGACATTCGCCGGCGGGATACAAATCTCCTGTTTTCCCAAACCACCGTCGGAGGACAGCCTGGACGCCAGAGTATGATCGAAGTTGCGTCACTCGACCTTCTCAAAATCGGCGAGCATTACTACGAGCAGAGCGAGCAACGCCCCGGACGGTATTTTCGCCACGAAGAAGAAGACATCGTCCTCGTAACCGCTCAGCCCGATTGCGATATGGAGTGGTTTGGAAATCTCGACGAAGACAAAATTCGGGCACTCGATACCGATGAAGAACTCAGCCTGCTCGAAAAACGTCACTTCCGGTTTGAGTGTGGCTGCAGCCAGGAAAAACTTCTGCCCATTTTCGCCAATATGTCCGACGCATCTCTCGAAGATGCCTTTGCCGGAACCGAAACGATACCTACCGGTTGCCCTCGCTGCGGCGCGAAATACGTCATCACCAGAGAAACCCTCGAAGCTTTTCAGAATGATCAGTCATGAAGCGCTACGTGAAGAAAACAGATGAAAAGCGCCGCGAGCAGGAGCTCGCGTGGATCGGAGATACCATTCTCGATCTCTTCGCAAGAACTTGGATTCTCGAAAATCGCGGAAAGCTCTGCGGAGAAACGCTCCGCAGAATGACCTCCAACCAATTTCTCGCCTGCTTTGGGAACCCTACCACCGTCGAAGCCCGCATCGGGGCGCTCTATCAAGATAAGGGAATGGAGACCGCATTTACCTGGATCGAGAGCAAATTACTGCCTTTGTTTTTGAAACAAGAGAAGAACCTGCCCGAGACCAAACAGGGCTAGATGCCACTTTGCGATGGCTTAGTTCTCTCAACTTCACGAGAGAATCGAGAAAATTCCTCGTTTTACTATTCAATCGACTGAACGTATCATTCTGCTCCTTAGCCTGCCGCACGTTAGTTAAGATACCCATATGAAACACGACACGACTCGTGCCGGATTCCCGGCGCACGCGCTTGTTTGCACTCTAGTTGTAGCCTTTGGATCGCATCTCCTTTCCTCTTGCACGACCACGGGAAATTCCGGCGGAAGCGGCGCTGGGCATCTCCCTGCATCCGCACTCAATCACCCAGCAGTGAAGTCGCGCAACGCCATAATCGCTAACGAACCCGCCGGCGACTACTATATTGGACGACGCTGGTGGACAGACGGAACTCGGTTCTGGGGATATCTGAGAAAGCCGCGTCAGCCCTGGTCCGAAGCGCGTCTTGTCATCATGAACGAATCGGTCATAAAGCAACCAGACCGAGTCCCCGAGCAAAGCGGACCGCAGTCCCACGGCTACGACCACAATTACGAATACCGAATCTGGGGAAGCTTCACCGGAGTAACGATCTACGATCCGAATTCCAACTTCCGGATTCCAGAGTTTCGTCTCGCGAAATATGAAATCATTTCGCAGAATCCCGGCTTCCTGTTCTGGCCTGGTGAACAATACGGCACTCGCCGCCTTCCCCCCAAACATCCCGCCACTTTCTGATCGGCGGGCGAAACCTTATCTTTTCTGATCCCGTGAGCCAAATCTCCGTCCTCGTCGTAGAAGATGAACCTGCGATCGCGGAGACCTTGATTTATTCTCTGGAGACTGACGGCTTTGCTGTCACCCACGTCGGCACGGGGACAGAGGCGATCGAACAGTTTCAGAAAGAGGCGAACGACTTTCTCGTTCTTGACGTCGGCCTGCCGGACATCACCGGATTTGATGTTTGTCGGGAAATCCGAAAAACGTCGGATGTTCCACTCCTCTTTCTCACCGCTCGCGAAAGCGAAATTGACCGGGTTGTCGGACTGGAATTGGGTGGTGACGACTACATTACGAAACCCTTCAGCCCCCGCGAACTGACTGCCCGAATCCAAGCCATACTTCGCCGCTCGCGCAGCACACCGACGCACTCATCGGATTCCGCCGATGACCTCTCAGAGATTAAACTTGGGCGGATCACACTTTTCCCCGATCGCTACCAGGCACAATGTGATGGCAGGGATCTCGAACTGTCGCGTTACGAATTTGGAATGCTACGCGTCTTCATGGAGCATCCCGGGCGTGTCTACACTCGTGACCAACTCATGGAACTGGTCTGGGATGAACCCGAGGCAGCGCTCGATCGCACTGTCGATGCTCATATCAAAACACTCCGGCGAAAGCTTCATGATGTCGATGAAGCTTTCGATCCGGTGAAAACACATCGCGGAATCGGCTACAGCTTCGATAATCTGGAAAGCACATGAGAATCACGCTCCTCATCGTCGCCGGATTTCTCCTCATCGCCGGCAGTGGCTTCTTCTGGCTGATGAAAACTATCAGCGACGATATCGAGAAACAATATTCCCAGGCTTCCGAAGAGCCGCTTGTCGACTTCGCCCATCTCTTTGCCTCCCTTTTGGAGCAGGACATAAAAGAGGGAAAAATTGACGAAACAAAATTTCGCGAAGGATTTTCCAATGCCTACCGACGGGAGTTCCTCGCGAGAATCTACCAAATCCGGAAAAGTAAGATTCACACCAACGTCTACGTCACCGACGAAAACGGGATTGTGATTTTCGATTCGGAAAACGGATTGCGCGAAGGCGAAGACTACTCCGAATACAACGACGTTTTTCTCGCACGAAAAGGAGAATACGGCGTTCGGGCCACTCGAAGCGACCAGAATGATTCGCGAACCACTGTATTCTACATCGCAGCCCCCGTCCATGATGGGGAAAAGCTCGCCGGAACACTAACTGTCTCGCGCCCGGAAACTGCCATGGCTCCGTTTGCGGAAGAATCCCGAAAGCTCGTCGTCCGATCCAGCCTCACTATTGCCGGAATCGTCTTTCTTCTAGGTGCGGCATGGGCCTACCTCGTCCTTCATCCCATCCAAAACCTTACCCGCCACGCCCGGCGAATCGCACGCGGCAAACAAGCCACCTTGCCGGCAACAGGTATGGGCGAACTACGCACCCTCAGCCTCGCGTTGGAAGACATGAGGCGGGAACTCGAAGGCAAGCACTACGTCGAGAACTACGTTCAAGCACTGACGCATGAACTCAAAAGCCCCCTCGCCGCCATTCGTGGCGCCGCCGAACTGATCGATGAGCAGATGCCAAAGGAAAAGCGAAAGCGCTTCCTAGAAAATATTCTCACCGAAACTGACCGAAGTGAGAATATGGTAAGGCGGCTCGTTCAGCTCGCGTCCGTCGAAAGCCGCACCCATTTGGAAAAGCGCGAGGCAGTTGATCTTGCGGCGCTCGTCCGGGAAGAAGTTGCAGGCCTTTCTTCTTCTATCGAAACGAAAAAGCTTTCGATTGAGGATAGCGGAGTAAAAGCGGGCCTATCCATCGAGGGAGACCCTCTCATGCTTCGAATCGCCGTTCGCAATATCCTAACCAATGCGATCGACTTTTCACCCGAAGGAGGAGAAATCGAAATCATACTTTCGCAAAAGGAAAAAGGCATTCAACTGAGTATTCTCGACCGAGGATCCGGCATTCCAGAATACGCCGAAGGACGAATTTTCGACCGATTTTACTCCCTCAAAAATGAGATCACCGGACGAAAAGGTTCCGGCATTGGATTGAGCTTCGTGGAAGCCACCATGCACCTTCACAGCGGCAGTGCGAAACTCATCAATCGCAGCAATGGCGGGGCTGAAATGACTTTATCGTTTCGTTAGTAATATAACTAACATTATTTTAAACCATGCCTCAGCTGGGATGGAGACAGGTCGCCGCAGAAGGCCGAAAGGGGACACCCTCATCCACACATTTTTGCATAGCAGTTCAGGTTTCGGCGGCTCCTTCCCAACAACAGCCTCCACTTCGGCACAATAAAAGAGCCAACCACGCAACTCAAAAAAGTCAGCGTAAAAGACCGATCAGGCAGCGGCGTCAAAAAACAGAGCAGCAGCGCGATTGGTAGAACCCCAAGCAGAAAGATAGGTGCGGAAAAAACCATAGCAGGCAAATTCCGGATTCGTGATCCCAGATTGGAAGGACACAGCATGGAGATTCCCGACTAGAACAGTCAACCCTGCTGAGTCACCGACCCAACCCTGTTTGATTCCGGACATAACCCCACCTGACCTACTTCTTCGGAGTAGTGATGTAGGGGGCTCGGAGATAATGCGGCTCAAGCGGCCCCGACTTCTCCCAGTCTTTCGGATCTCTTCCTCCTGCAATTCGGCATAGGTTCTCCGCCTCTGGATATGACAATCGAATATCTTCCCAGCGTTTTGCTACGGATTCGTCGGCAGTCACAAGTGGCCTTCCTGTCTCCCGGAGGGAATCCATTCGCTCCGCGATATCTTCTTCAGAAATCAATTTCGGCTCCGCTACAAGTTGATGATTCTCGACTTCTGCAACGAATGTTGTCTTCCTACGCGCATCGCCGAGAACGAACCAGGAGTCGGAGTCGACACCCCAACCCTCCAGTGACGGCTTCCCCACGACAGGAATTCCGAGAACGAGGCTGATTCCGTTCGCGACCGAAATTCCGACCCTGACACCGCCATAAGAACCAGGCCCAATCCCAACAACGATACCCGAGAGTTGGTCACGATATTGAGTCATTATTTCCTCGATTGGATCAAAGATCACGGCGTTGTGCGCCCGCTGCGAAACAAAATGCGAATGCCACACGATGTCTTCAGACGCCCTGTCATAGAGGGCCAGCGATGCATTCGACGTGGATGTTTCGATTCCTAAAATCATCGGCGGGAAACTTGATGGGCTCCACTCTCCAGAATCTGAATCTCATACCAGACCGTTTCCGGCGGCAGCAACTCGGGAAACTTGTCCGCCCATTCAACAATGACAACTCCTTCCTCATCTAGATATCCATCCCAACCTATCGAAGGCAGTTCTTCCCTTTCGTCGATTCGGTAGAAATCGAAATGAAAGATCGGGATACGCCCGGACCGATATTCGTTAATTAGTGAAAAGGTTGGACTTGTCACTAGTTCGCTCGCTCCGATACCGGAGACAAGCCCCTTGGAAAAATGTGTTTTCCCTGCCCCAAGCTGACCGCACAAGGCGAGCACAGAGCTTGGTTTCAGGCTCTCACCGAGCCGTTTCCCAGCTTCGATCATTTCCTCTTCGGAATTTGCCTCGACGATGACCTCACTCATGCCTCTTGAAAATGCTCCCATCCCGAATCGATCGGTGTTTCGGTCTCTTTTGTGATATCGCCAATATGGGTCAGCGGTGTTTCGGGATATTTCTGAATCCACACGCTCTGAATTTTCGACCATTCGTCCTGCGACATGGTGAGAAGCAATTCGTAGTCCTCCCCATCGCAAACGGCCTGCCCGGGGGATACGCCATCGTGAAGGGGCAATATTTCTGGATCAATCCGAAAACCAACTCCAGATGCCTCGATAAGTCTCGGGAGATCCGAACCGAGTCCGTCGCTAAGATCCATCATCGCAGAAAGTGATGCATTCTCGACGAGAAATCTTGCCTCGCGAATTCGTGGAACAAAATCGAGATGCCGTCCGCTCTCGAAGGAGCCCCCGAGCATCCCGGTCACCGCGATGACATCTCCCAGATCAGCACCACTCCGACGAATGCAGTTTTGCGGCTCGACAGTCCCTACCAATGCCACAGAAATAATTCCTCCTCCCGTTGGCAAACTTGAGGTCTCCCCTCCGACAATCCCGCAGCCGAAAGTTTCCGCTGCCGCCCGCATTCCAGCATACCAGCCCTCAACTTCCGCTACCTCACGCTCGGCGCCTACCGCGATCGTCACGAGAGCGTGACGGGGTAAACCACCCATTGCAGCGATATCGCTCAGGGCTCGATTCATTGCCTTGCGACCGACTTGTTCTGGATTCGTACCAGCTAAAAAATGGATTCCCTCGACGATGCAATCGGTCTTTAAGAGAAACCACTCGTCCTCTGAATTTTCAACAACGGCGCAGTCGTCGCCCGGACCGACGAGAACGTCGGACTGATTCGTGAGTTCAGAGGTAAGGCGGCGAACGAGTTCTTCCTCGCCGATTTCTCCTACTCGCCCCGCTCGCTTCTGCGTCGAATCGACCATCCTTTACTGAACGGCTTCCGGATACTGCATCAAGAGAATATTCGCCCCGTTGAAAAAGGCGTGCATCCCGATAGGAACCCAGAGTGAGCCCGACCACTCATAGGCAAGGCAGAGCAAAATTGAAAAGGCCCAGAGAGGAACAAGAGCCGGTAGGTTTACATGAGCAACGGCGAAAAGTGCCCCGATAATAACGGCTGCAAACACGGGGTTTGTCGCCGCTTTCACTGATTCATACATGTAACCACGAAATAGCAGTTCCTCTGCAATTGGTGCGGCAATGCAGGCGGCAATTACGGACAGGACAAAATACAAACCCGACTGTTTTTCTTTCATTTGATTCACCAACTCCTGCGCGGAAAGCCCTTCAAAAATAGTTTTTAGAAAATCTTCCGAAAAATTTCCGATCGCCCAGGCACAGATCAGAACAGAGGAAATCCCACCGATGATGGAGCACATCACAACACTTGGAAGAGAGCGGCTTCTCAGGCCAAAGAGGTCTGCAACGTTTCGGTTTCGAACCCATGCAACAATCCCGTAGGTCATCACGGCAACGAACAGAAAATAGAAGATATTGAAGAGCAAAAACCCAACGCCCGGCTCGGCACTCTTTTTCCCGCTCTCCAGTTGCGACTTGGTCGCAAAAAGGTCGAGCATTGGTGTGATGAGAAACATTATCGCCGGGAAAAACATCAGCACGAGATCGAATCCATCAAAGTCATTCGTCGGAATTTCCTCCCGCGGCGAATAACGTCGATAAATACGAAACGCCGCGATGCCCAGAAAAAGGGCAATCAGCGCAATGATCTCGAAGTCGACGAGAACCTGCTTCGCGGCTAACTCGTCCATGGGTGTTCGCTATACTTTGACGGAAGGAAGATTCCAGATCTCTTCCGCATATTCGCGAATGGTCCGGTCACTGGAGAACTTCCCGACGCGTGCGGTATTGAGAATTGCCTTCTTCGCCCAACCGGCTTCATCCTTGAATGCCTCATCAACTTCTGCCTGCGCCTCGACGTAAGCCCGATAGTCGGCAAGTGCAAGATAAGGATCTCCCCCATCGAGAAGGTTGTTCCGGATTCCGGCGAATGTCCCGCGCGGAGCAAAGGAATCGGAGCTGATCCAATCAATAATTTCACGGAGTTCCTCGTCTTTCCAATAGTAGTCGATCGAGCAATAGCCGCTGGCCCAGAGTACTTCGACCTCCTCAACCGTCAGTCCAAAAATGAAGATGTTGTCGTCGCCGACTTCTTCACCAATTTCGACGTTGGCACCATCAAGAGTTCCTATCGTAAGTGCTCCGTTTAGAGCGAGCTTCATGTTGCCCGTTCCCGACGCCTCCTTTCCTGCCGTCGAAATTTGCTCGGAAAGATCAGCGGCTGGTATGATGACCTCGGCAGCGCTTACTCGATAGTTCGGAATGAAGGCAACCTTGATCTTATCTTTGATTCGTTCGTCGTTATTGATCACTTCACCCACTGCATTGATGGCGTGAATGATCTCTTTCGCGAGTTCATATCCCGGAGCTGCTTTTGCACCAAAGACATATACGCGCGGAACCATATTCAGGTCAGGATTCTGGAGGAGACGACGATACTGCGTCAGAATGTTGAGTAGATTGAGGTGCTGACGCTTGTATTCGTGCAGTCGCTTGATCTGCACATCAAAGAGGGCGTCCGGACTGACTTCGATACCGCACTCATCTTTAATCAGGGCAGCGAGGCGCTCCTTGTTGCGACGTTTGATTGCCATGAACTCCTGCTGGAAATCAGGATCGTCAGCATAGTTTTCCAACTCACGAAGCCTGTCGAGATCGCCCGGCCACTCGTTCCCGATTTTCTGATCAATCAGGGAAGAAAGCTCGGGGTTGCAGGCCTTGAGCCAACGGCGTGGCGTGATGCCGTTGGTTTTGTTCTGAATCTTGCCCGGGTAGAGGGCGTGGAAAGTCGCGAAGAGATGTTTCTTCAAAAGCTCTGTGTGCAAGGCAGCTACTCCGTTGACGGTGTGACTTCCGACCACTGCGAGATAGGCCATGCGAATCTGCTGCGGAGCACCTTCTTCAATGAGTGAGAGCTCTGCGAGCTTTTGCGTATCTCCGGGCCATTCCTTGGCAACCACCTCGTCGAGAAAGCGACGATTGATTTCAAAAATGATTTGAAGATGACGCGGAAGAACACGCTCGAAGAGAGGCACGCTCCATTTCTCTAAGGCTTCGGGGAGCAGGGTGTGATTCGTGTAAGCGAAGGTTTTTGTGCAAATTTCCCAGGCTTGATCCCAGGGAAGCATTTCATCGTCGATGAGAATGCGCATCAGTTCGACAACAGCGATCGCCGGATGCGTGTCGTTTAGTTGAATCGCAGCTTTATCAGGAAGGCTGTCCCAGGTGTCGTTGCTGCGACGATGGCGACTGATGATATCCTGCAGAGAACAGGCAACGAAGAAATATTGCTGCACGAGCCGGAGTTCTTTTCCGCCTTCGGTCGAGTCATTCGGATAAAGCACTTTCGAGATCGACTCACTTTCAGCTTTCTCCCGAACCGCATCGACGTAACCACCGCGATTGAAGACATCGAGGTCAAAGTCACGAGAGGCCGTGCTTTCCCAAAGTCGAAGATAGTTCACAGTCGAACCTCCCCATCCGACGATGGGAACGTCCCACGGCACACCGAGGATAGATCGTGTTCCCGTCCAGACAGGACGCCCTTGTCCGAGTTCGTCGAACTGGTTTTCCACCCGACCATAGACAGGAACTTCCACCGAATATTCGGGGCGGCAGATTTCCCAGGGATTCCCGAAGCGACGCCATTCGTCAGGTGACTCGACCTGTTTACCGTCGACAAATTCCTGGCGAAACAAACCGAATTCGTAATTGATCCCGTAACCTACTGCCGGTAGATCGAGCGTCGCGAGAGAATCGAGGAAGCAGGCCGCGAGTCGACCAAGGCCACCATTCCCCAGACCAAGGTCAGTGCCCGCATCGACGAGGTCTTCAAAATCCTGCCCAAGTTCTTTGATCGCTTCCCGGCAATCGTCGAGGAGTCCCATATTGACCAGATTGTTCTCCAGCAAACGCCCCATGAGGTATTCCAGAGAAAGATAGTAAACCCGGCGAACGTTTTGGTCGGTGTGTGCGGTGTGAACGACACTGGCGCGCTCGAGCATTCGGGAACGGACTGCTATGCACATAGCGCGCCACCAGTCACCGCGTGTCGCTGATTCTGGAGTGTGTGCCTGATGATGAACAAGGTTGGAGAGAATTTCCTGTTTCAGAATTTCTTTCTCGTCCGTCGTTACTGGATTTGCTTCGGTTGCTTCTGTTTCCATGGCAGATAAATCTTGGTCTAGGATGTTGAAAAGGCGGTATCTAGGATCGCTTTCGCAAAATTACCCGCGTCGGACTCGGTCGAACTTCGCGGTCCGGCCACATTTAAAATTTCGATTCGGTTCGTGTCTACAAATTCGTGAAGCGCGGCGGCGGCTTGTGTTTCCGATCCCGCTGGATGCTCTTCCTTTGATAGAACGAGGCAAGGTCGCTTCCACTTCCTTGCCAGTTGCTCTGTCAGTTGTGTTCCTCCAGTCAGTCGCCGATTCAGAGAAAAAATCAAGGTTCCATCACTGTCCCGCACATTCCATGCCGTTCGCTGCGAATACCCTTCTCCGGGCGTTTCTTCGAGCGAATATCTGCGATCGATCACCCCGTCTTCGGCCACTCTCCCTGCCGGGCACCAGCCTCCGCACGAAACATCGTTACTCAATGCCCAGTCCAGAGCCGCACGATCAACGCCCGTTTGGCCACCAGAGACAATTTTTGTTACCGTCCACATTCACATCAAGGAAGGTGAACAACCGACCTGACAGAGTTGAGTCGATAACCCAACAGGGTCAGGTCGGTGACGGAACCCTGTTTGATTCTAACAGAAGGTTCTACTCGATGCCGAAAAGTTCGACCTCGAAGAATAAAGGCTGATTCGGTCCAATCTTGGGTGGAGATCCCCGTTCCCCATAGGCAAGGTCGGAGGGGATGAGAAAGCGGTATTTCGCTCCGACCTGCATCAACTGGAGACCTTCGGTCCAACCTTTGATAACTCCGTTGAGCGGAAAGGAAATTTTTTGTCCACGCTCCACACTACTGTCGAAAACCGTCCCATCGGGCAGTGTTCCGTGGTAGTGAACTTCGACCTTGTCGGTCGAGCTTGGCTTGTCACCGTCGCCTTCTTTCAATACTTCGTACTGCAAACCGCTTTCGGTCGTCGTGACGCCCTCTTTCTTTCCGTATTCTTCGAGAACTTTTTTCGCAGCAGCCAGCTTTGCTTCCTCGAGCGCCTCGCGGTTCTCTTCAAAAGCGGTGGAGACTTCGTCTTCAGAGAGAGCAGGCTCAGCACCATTGAGAACACCTTTGAAACCGGCTGCAAACTGGTCGAAATCGATTTCGACGCCTTTTTCGGTAAGTTGCTGGGCAACCATCAATCCATAAGCGTAACTGATACGTTCGGAGAGAGATTCAGGCTTTTTGTCTTCGGCTTGGCTCATGGGAGTAAATACAAGGAAGCAGACCGCGAGTGCGGAAAAGAATAGTTTCGTTGGCATAGCATATCGAGCTGAGTTTGGTGCGGCAGGGAAAGATCGTCCCGAAACCGCGTCGCGGAATTTACGCCCGAAAGCAACCGGGTCAAGCGAGAGAGGACGAAGGCATGTAACCCTCGTCTCTCATCAATAGCCGTCAAAGTGTAGCAGCCAATCAGCTGAAAATCGAGGTTACCGGCTTTCCGTGGTTACCAAATACGAAAGGTCGGCCCGACGGGGAGTAGATTGCATAGTCAAGGTCGATGCCGAGTCCGTATCCGATTGTCGCGTGGAAGTCTTCGACGGTGACTGCTTTGTCAGCGACCCGACGTCCTTGTTCATCGGATGATCCGTAGACCTGGCCTCCGCTGATTCCGCCTCCGGCGAAAACAGTTGAGAATACGGCGGGCTGGTGATCTCGACCCGCACGATCATTGATTCGACTGGTCCGTCCAAAGTCACCCCCCGCAACAATCATGGTCGATTCCAGCAAACCGAGGCTATCAAGGTCTTTGATCAAGTTAGAGAGCGCGGTATCGAATGGCGGAAGACGGTTAGCAAGAGAGCCTGCCACATCGTTGTGCATATCCCATCCTCCACAGTGCACTTCGACAACACGAACTCCTTTTTCCACCAGTCGGCGTGCGAGAAGGCACCCCTGACCAAGGCTGTTCATGCCGTATTTCTCTCGATCCTCAACACCGGAAAGATCGAATACCTCCAGTTCTTCACTTCGGAGAAGACGCGAGGCCTGATCGTAAAATTCCACATATCCTTTCGGACTGGAGTAGTGCTGATACTTGTCGACAAAGTTCTGCCCGATATCGAGAGACATTTCCATGCGCTTGCTGAAACGCTCTTCTGAAGTCGTGAGCGAAGAGTTTGCGATACCGGATTCGGGATTCGCAACTGGCAGAGGGCTCAATGCCGGCTCGAGATAGCCCGAGTTGGAAGTGCCTCGATTGACGATCACGCTGTCGGGGAGCAGGTCCCCGCGCTTGCCAAAGTATTTTTCGGTCCACGGCCCGATATGCGGATGCACAATCGTCGCGCGCTGGTTGTAACCGGTCATCATCTGATAACGCGCCTGAGCGTGAGCTCCGTTTCGGCTCGTCATGCTGTTGATCACTGCAATCTTGTCGGACACGCTGGCAACTCCTTTGAGGTGGCTACCAAAACGCATGCCATCCACATTGCCGTTGATGACTTCAGTGTCACCCATGACTGCTTTATTTTCTTTTGTGTCAAAGGTGTCTAGATGAGTCATCCCTCCACTGCAGTAGATGTAGATGAGACTCTTGGCTTTTCCTCCACCTTCTGGAGCAGATTTTTCTGCTTTCTCCTGCGCCTGAGTGGCGAGGGCAGATCCAAATGTAGTGGTGACGCTAACTCCGAGAGAGGCCTTCGCGGTCCGCTCCATGAAGAGTCGGCGGCTGAAGTCGTTATTTCCGGCGAGATCTTGAACGTTCATGATAGATTAAAACTGGGAAAGGTTGGAAACAGAATGTTGCTTATTGGACAAAAAGAAATTCGGGGGTGTTGAGAAGAGCCCAAGCGAGGTCACGGACACCATCGTCACCGTAGTCTTCCAGGATCGAGAGACCCTTTTTCAACTCCGCGTCGGTGGGATACCTACAAAGCATCGTGAAGAAAACGCCGCGGACCTTGTCGTCGGGACCGTCCATTTCCTGGAGATCCTCGACCACCTGGGAACTGCTTCCTGTGAGTCGATCAGTCACAGGGCCATTCATGAGCGCGAGTACCTGCGGGACGGTTCCGTCGAATGAGTGGTTGTCGGTCACAGAACGGTCAGATTGCCCGAACGAACTCAAGAGAGAAGCTGCCGAAGCAGGTTGCGCAATGCGGGAAGAGCGGAGCATTTGAATTCCGTCCACAACCGGAACCTTGGGATCTTGGAAATCGAGGGAGCCTACATCGACGAGAATCTTCGAACCGACATTTCTTGTCTTCTTATATGCCTCAAACTTACTGAATACCTCTTCCATCGAATCTTCTTTGAAGTCCACATTCATGAGTTCCTTGAGATAGGAGCCGTCTCCTCCCTTCACATTGTCGATCTCTGACCCATAGGCGAGTGTGAGGAGTGAATCCCAGGCTTGCTCGGCTCGCATGCGACGAAGGACTGGCCCCTGGAACAGATAGTGGTCACCCTCGTCAATGGGACGATCAAAGGTGGAAAAGCCCTGATAGGCCTGTGTGTAGTAGAGAATTCGCATGAACTCTCGAAGGTCGAAATTCACGCGCGCCATTTCCTGGCCGAGGTATTTCAATACCTCTGGCTGACCCGTGTGCTTTTCCCAATCCATCGGGAAATCAATCACCGGCTCAACGAGAGCTTTGCCAAAAGCGCGGCTCCACATCCGGTTGGCGATGTTTACGGCAAAACGCTCGTTGGATTTGTCGGTGAGCCATTGGGCAAGCGATTCACGGCGCGTCATGCTGCTGCCGCTTGGATTATCGCCGTAAAGAGTCATCGGAGTGACAACTTGTCCGCCAAGTTCTTCAATCGACTTTGGGATACGAATTTCGATCTTCTTATTGTCAGCCACATTCAAGCCAAGAGCTCCCAAGTAGTAACCGAAGGTTCTGGACTGACGACGGTCCTTGAAATCGACACCGTTCTTCGAAGCGTATTTCTTGAAGCTGGCAGCCCAGTCTTTTGGCGCGCCAGGAATTCCCACGGAGAGATTCTTCCCGGTCTCTGCTGCAGGATAACGTCCTGTAGAACGCTGTGTCTGACCGAAGAATGCAGCCATCTGATAAAAGTCATTCATAGTCCACTCCTCAAAGGGGTGGTCGTGACACTGAGCGCAGGAGACGTCGATCCCCATCATGACCTGCCCGAAATTCGAGAAGGCGTCAAATTCCATTCCTTCGTCCCGCTCCAGAAATCCGATCGCAGGATTGTGGCCGATGTTCCCTTTTGCGGTAATCATTTCGCGGACCAGCGCGTCGTATGGCTTGTTCTCGGCGAGAGAGTCGCGCCACCACTGAAGATAGGGAGCGTAGTCGAGTTCACGAGCGACTCCTGTTCCCTTGAGACGATACATGTCTGCAAAGTAATTGAAGAGATGGCTCACGCGGCCCGAACTAGCAAGAAGCTCGTCGATCAACATTTCGCGCTTATCCTTACGTGCGCTTTCGGCGAACTTCATGAACTCCGCCCGAGTCGGGATACGCCCAATGATATCGAGGTATACACGACGGACGAAGAGGTCGTCGGGAAGACGGTCATTGTAGGAACGGATGCCTGCCTTTCCCAGATTCCGAGCGAGAAGATAATCGATCTTTTTGGCTGAATAGACAGTCATCGCATCATCGCCAACCAGCTTGAAACGCTCCGCTGCCTCATGATCTTCTTTGACGAGACGGGAGAGAGGAAAAATCACGCTCCGGCCGTTTTTGAGACGCAGCTGAATTTTGTCTCCATCGAGTTTTTCGAAAATCGCTTCCAGTTTTTCTCCTTCCGTACTCGTCCAAACACGGGCATCGGTAGATTGTGGAATTAAGGTGAAAAGCAGGATGGTAAAGGCTGCAATGAGAAAGCAGCGGTGCTCGAGATTCATGGGCTGATACTTGGATTGTTCGATCATGCACAACAACCGCTGTTTCAGCAGGTGTCGTGCATCCGGTGAGTTTATCTCATTTGGAGCATCTCCGTCGAGCGTAAATTTGGCTTTTCATACAGAAGAATCGCCCGGTATAAATGGGCAATCGTGACCCGCATTACCCTTGAGCATATTTTCCGCAATCTGTGTCGAATCCAGCTAAGCTTAGCGTCTGAATCTAAGAAGCAGGCGACTCAAGCGTTTCATGTCAGGAAGAAATGTCCATTTCTCCGCAAGCTTTTGTAAATTCCGCGCCTACCACCTACTTTTCACGTTCAAATATACTTCAGTTAACCAGATAATTATAAAAATTTTACAATTTATTTGAATTATATTTTTCCGATCGTAACGTTTTCGCCAGATGAAGCCTCAAAGCACACTTCTCTCTCTCGCACTCTTCGCTCTTTTCACTTTCTGTGGAGCGAGTTCTGCTTTGGCATTTAAGACCGTGATCATTGACCCGGGCCACGGAGGGCGAGACCTGGGTGCTGCCGATTCCTATGTGTATGAGAAACACATCAATCTCGACGTTGCTCGCAGACTGGAGCGCGCCCTGCAACAAGCTGGTTTTAAAACCATCATGACGCGGACGAAAGACGAATTCATTGCTCTCTCGGAACGCTCTTCCAAGGCAAACCGCTATCGCAACGCGATCTTTGTAAGTGTTCACTTCAATTCTGCCTACCGCACCTCAGCAATGGGAATTGAGACATTCTACCGCAGTTCCAATTCCGAAAAGTTTGCTCAACTCGTCCAACGAGAGCTTATTAAAAACATTGGCGCGACGGATCGCGGCGTAAAAACGGGTAATTTCTCGGTTTTACGCAAGACGAAACATCCTTCCATTCTCGTCGAAGGTGGATTTATCAGCAACAAGACCGAACGTAGTGCTATGCTTGAGGCGCAGTATCGTCAGGTCGTTGCCGACAGCATCGCCCGTGGCATCCTGCAGATGAAGCGCAAGATTTTCTAAGAGCGCGTGTTGCTCCGTTAATATGGTAGTGACCTGTGAGAAAATGGCCGAAGCAGAGGCCGCCTTTTTCACCAAAGATCGGTCTCCGGAGCTCTACATGAACGAAGCTGGGCGCAAGTGCGCCGAGGCGATCCGGTTTTTCTTTCCTGATCCGGCCCACGCGGAAATTTTCTGTGGCGGGGGCAACAATGGCGGCGACTCCCTTGTAGTCGCACGATGGTTGAAACGCTGGGGCTGGCATGTCGAAGTTCACTTTTCCCACGGCGAAGAAGGGCTTTCCCCGCTGGGCTCCAGGAAATGGCAGGAATACCTCGACGAGGATATGCCCGTTGGGAAGCCTCGCAGTCGCGAGCGAATTCTCGTGGATGGATTGCTCGGTATTGGCGCGAACGGAGCACTCCGCGGCGCCATTCGCACGATGGCAGACCAGTTGAATGAGATCAGGCGAAGAGAGTTTGCGACTTGTTTTGCGATCGATATTCCGACGGGGCTGGATGGCGATTCCGGGGAACGATACGAGGGAGCAGTGGTCTCTGACTACACCCTTTCCATCACAGCTACGAAAACAGGCTTTGCCGCTGAGCAGTCGATCGATGCGGTCGGCCGCCTCGTCGAAATTCCTCTGGATATCCCCGTGAGTGGTGATGAATCGATTCGGTTTTTGTTTCCTTCCAATCTTCGGGGCCGACTTCCTCGAAGATCATTTCATTTGCACAAAGGTAAGGCAGGGCGTGTCTCGATTTTTGCCGGCTCTCGCGGAACAACCGGGGCTGCAATCCTGACCGCGATGGGCGCGTCCAATTCAGGAGCCGGTCTCACGACGCTCTTTGTTGAAGAAAACATCTTTCCACTCGTCGCGCCCAAATGCCCTGCTGAAGTGATGGTGCGCCCGATCCAGAATGACAACGATTTTCTCAATTTCGAATCCGATGTTCTCGCAATCGGTCCGGGTCTCGGGACATCGCCACGCGAAGCATTGATCGATCAAATTTGGACCCATCCCAAGCCAGTCGTCGTTGATGCAGATGGCCTCAATGCTGCGGCAATAGATTCTCGATCCTTTTCCGAATTGCCAGCCAATCGACTTCTCACGCCACATCCAGGAGAACTAAAACGGCTCACCGAACAAACAGCGGACCGGGTTTCCATCACGAGAAAGCTCGCCGACGCATGGGGGGTGACGCTGTTGCACAAAGGCTCCCGAACGGCCATAGCAACCCCCGGTCACCCGGTCGAACTCAACACGACTGGCCACCCTGGAATGGCGAGCGGCGGCATGGGCGACGTCCTCACCGGGGTCTGTGCCTCTTTGATCGGGCAGGGAATTTCTACTCACGATGCCGCGAGCCTCGGTAGTTGGCTGATTGGTCGCGCGGCTGAAATCGCGCGGGACAAAAGTCAAATCGCAGCTTCGTCTGTCACAGCTGCGTTGATCGCGAAGCATCTCGGCTCGGCGATGCGAGATTTGGAATCAGGTGGCCTTTAGCCCAGCCTCACTTTCCGTTTGCCTAGGCTCCAGTGGAACCGGAGCCATCCATGAGAACGGTTTCACGGGAACATTTCTCAGGATGGAAAAAGCCACGAGTAAAATCACGAGGGTAAGGGAATAGCCATATTTCCAACGGAAATTTTTACAGGGTAAAATGGGTTTCCACTTTCCGGGGAACACCCAGTTCACCCAGGTGCGGGCCAACCACAGAAGGAAAAACGGCAACGCAATTACGAAAACCACGTTCTGGTGTAGTGCATCTCCAATACGGCCACGGAGCAGTGCCTGGGCAGCCCGAGTATTTCCGCATCCGGGGCAGTATAGACCCGAGACCGATTTCAAGGTGCACTTGGGGAGGAAATGCTGATCTCCCGCCAAGTCAATACGCAGCAGATACGTCGCCAGAGCGAGTCCAACGAGGAGGCACGCGACACTCAAACTCCACTTGGCTGCAATTGGCATCAGGAAGGAAGAAGGAATTATTCAGTCAAGGTACCAATGACTCCTAGGCCAAAAAACACACATTGCACGACAATCCCCACCCCAAAGGAAATCCAGAACCACATTTTCGCATTTTTCGAGGCTTCTTTTGCGGCAGAGATATCACCCGCCTGAATAGCGGGATCCACTTTTATGGCATAGACGAGAGAAACTACGCCGGCGGGTAAGCAGCAACAAATGATCGCGACGATGGACTGCCAGAGATACGTCGGAATCTTCTCTCCACTGTGGGGAGCCGGAGAAATAGCGGTGGGTGTCACGTCGGAGGGTGCTGCCTCTGGAGAAGGTGTTGAAGCGAGAGGGTCTGGCGTAGCAGGCGTTTGCCCAGCTTGTGCATGGGAGAATTCAGGCAGCGTTCCGATCGGTGCCCAGTCGGACATGGAGGCGTTCCAAACCAGATCACTGGATGTGATTTGCCCGCTCTGGAAAAGCTCGTCCAGTTGCTCCTTTTCTACCGGGCCATTCTGTTGGCCATTTTTTGCGTAAAACCAGTCCATAAGAAAGGGAAAGACGTTTCAGTTGGGAGAAACATCAAGACAATTCACCCACGATTGAGCACACGCCTAAGAATTTCATTCTGAATCGAGTGCATCTGTTCACGATCTGGCTCGACGAGATCGGTGTGCCCGTTCAAGTGCAGCAAGCCGTGAATGAGATACAGCAGGACTTCTTCTTCGACCGAATTCTTGTGCTCCGGCCCCTCACGCTCTGCCGTATCGACGCTAACGAGTATTTCGCCATGATGAAAGGTGATGACATCTGTCGGCGTCGGATCGCCCATGAAATCACCGTGAACACGAGCGATCTCTTCGTCACCGATAAGAGAAACTTCTACGGAAGAAAGTTGAGGTAAAACAGGCTCCTCGCTCCCGACCGATTCCAGGCAATCTAGCAGGGCATGAATTGCCTTTTCTGCAAGCCACTCCACTCGCACCAGATCACCCTTTGTATGATCGAATAACTCGATACTCGGTTTCGAATCCTCCAAATTCGCGAGATCCCCCATATCGATGCGCGGTCGAAAAAAGGTCAGCGAGCAGCGACCTCTTCCTCTTTCGTGTCTTCGCTCTTTTTCGGCGAAACAGAATCCAATTTCTTTTCTTTTCCCGTCTTTGTTTTCGATTTCCGCGATTTCTTCTTCGATTTCTCCAAACCTTCCTCAATTTTCGGATACTCGATGCGTGTGTGCATCATGCTGCGGAGAGTTGCCGCAAAACTGCGTTTGATCGTCGCTAGATCTTCCAAGGTCAGAGCCGCATCGTCGAGCTGGCCATCATTGAGCCTATCGCGGAAAATCGATTCGATGAGCTCATCGATTTTCTTTGGCGTCGGCTTTTGCAGACTGCGTGACGCGCTCTCCACCGAATCAGCAAGGCTGATGATAGCACTCTCACGAGTCCGAGGCTTCGGACCTGAATAGCGAAAGCTTTCTTCTTTCACTTCGGGGATATCTTCCTCGTGAGCCTTCCCGTCCTCGAATTGCTGCTGCACCTCATCGCGCAATTTAAGCGCACGATGATAGAAAAACTGAATGAGCGAGGTTCCGTGGTGCTCCTGAATCACATTCACAATCTGGGGATTCAGCTTGTACTGAATCGCCATATCAACACCGTCTTTCACGTGCGCCATAACGATGAGGGCACTCATATTAGGGGTCAATTCGTCGTGAGGATTCGGTGCGTCACCGATGTTTTCCACAAAGTAGACGGGTTTGTTCATTTTCCCGATATCGTGAAAGTAGGAACAAACCCGGCACATGATTGCATTCGCGCCGATCTCTTCGGCCGCCGTCTCCGCAAGCGTAGCAACGACGAGACTGTGATGGTAGGTACCAGGCGCCTCGATCGTCATCTTCTTCAACAGCGGGTGGTTCAAATCCGCCAGCTCGATCCAGGAAACATCAGTGGTGATACGAAAAAGAGCTTCCAGCAGCGGCAGCAATCCGCTGACGACTACGGCCGTGAGCGTAGAAACGAGAATTGCAGACAATGCCTGCTTCGCGACCATCTCCCATTGCACCGGGGTCGCATCAAACCCCGGCCATTGAATTTGGCCGAGAGTGAAAGCGAGAAGGACGCACGCCAGTCCAGCATAGGCGCCAGCACCGACGAGACGGCTTCGTTTTCTTACTTGATCCGTCAGATAGATCGCAACGAAGCCACAGATCATGGAGAAAATAACGAAGACGAATGCTTCGTCGCGAGCCACGGTCATTCCACCAAACAAGCTCGCGTAGACGACCGCGAAGGTTCCATGTCTTCGCCCGACAAGCAGGGACAGGACCATGGGTGCAAAGATGTAAGGCTCGACGAGAAATTGAAATCCTCCGCCCGGTGCAAAGGTCGACGCGACATGTTCGGACAGCTTCACCAGCAGGAGCTGGAGAACAATGATCGTCAGCATCAATGTGACCGTCGAATTTTGTCGAAAGGTCTGCGGCAAACTCACATGCCAGTGGATCATCACCGTCGCTGTGATTACCGTGACAACGACGACGGCCTGCATCGGATTGCCTGCGAAGAGTGCCTCTTCGTTGCCCGAAAGAATAATCCAACCGGAAACGAGCGCGGCAAACACAACAAAGAGCAGCAAGCAGACCTGAAAAGACGAACGAAGCACCGCCGAAAAAGCGGTCTCGTTCGGTCTTCTACGTTTCCGGCCACTGGAAAATCCACGGCTCTGCAAACGCTTTTGGGCGAAGAAGTGAAACATGTAAGGTCTGTTGGTGCTTTGAAATCAGTCCTCGCATGGACGGAGTCAAAATCGTGTTCTCAGCTATTTTTACCGCCATTTACTCTCTGAGACAACCTCGATTTAAGATAAAAACTGTTCAAATGATTAGCATGCAATCACCATAACTGAAGAAGCGATACCGTTCCTCGACCGCCTTTCGATAGGCTTCGAGCATGAGTTCTTTTCCCGCCAGAGCACTGACGAGCATCAGCAGCGTAGACTTAGGGAGGTGAAAGTTGGTCAACAAAGAATCGACCACTTGGAAGTCGTAGGGAGGATAGATAAAAATGTCCGTCTCTCCCTGCTGCGGCTGGAGCCCAGATTTGCCAACTGTTTTTCCGCAGGCCTCAAGGACTCGCACGACGGTCGTACCTACAGAAATCACACGCTCGGCATTTTGGATTGTTTCCACCGCCTCCGGGCCGAGGGAATACCGCTCTGAATGCATATGGTGATTGTTCACATCCTCAACCGACACGGGTCGAAAGGTGCCGATTCCGACGTGAAGGGTGACGAAAGTATGCGGCAATGAGGCGATCATTTCCTCTGGGAAATGCAGCCCAGCAGTAGGCGCCGCGATAGCCCCCTCCTCCCTGGCATAGACAGTCTGGTAGCGATCGCGATCCTCCGCACCGTCCGGACGATCAATGTATGGAGGCAGCGCGAGATGGCCGTCGGTATCATCATTCGGCGCGTGATCGAATTCGATAATTCTCTCGCCGCCCTCTTCGCAGATTTCGACAACCGTTCCTGTCGATTTTCCAATGTCGACGGTACGTCCGACTTTGAATCGTTTCCCTGGACGGACCAGGCACTTCCAACGCGTCGGCGAAATCATGTCGACGCGCAAAATTTCGCGCGTTCCATCATTGGAAAAAAAACGTGCCGCAACGACTCGCGTGTCGTTCATCACGAGCAGATCGTTTTTCCTGACAAAGTCCGGGAATTCGGCGAATTGCCTGTGCTCGATCGTGCCGGAAGCGCGATCAATGACCATCATACGGGACTCCCCTCGCCGCTCGGGAGGGCATTGGGCAATGAGTTCGTCAGGAAGATCGTAATCAAAATCGCTGGTGCGCATCTCTTTCTGATAGCCGAGAAACACCTAAAAGAAAGCGCCTTCAACGGCATCGACTCAAAGCCATGACTGCGAAGGAAGTTCCATATGGCTGATGATAGGAATAAAATGGGAAGTCCCACCACGATCCGTCTCTCTCCTGCAAATCGAGCAAAATCCCCGCGAGCATTTTCTGGTGCGGTTGCCGTTTCTCCTCCGGAAGCGATTCGATGCAATAGCCGGCATAGCAATGCCCGTAGTAGAAAAAGTATCCCGCCACCGCGAACCAGGCTTCATGAGGAATCGGACGTTTGCGGCCGATATCGAGCCAACCATTGCGCTCGCCCAACCGAACGAGCCACTCTTCGATCACTTCATCGGTAATTTTTTCGTCGCCCCAGAGTCGCAAGGCATAGTTACAGGATTGCGAACGGGCAAGGCTGCCACCAGGGCGATTGATTCCATAAAATGGACGTGACTTCAGATACTCCCCATACAGATAGCTGTGGTCTGGTTTACGCTGACGGTTGATTCCATCAATGGCCCGCTGCACCAGTTTTTCCGGGACATCTACGCCCTCAATTTCGCGAGCACGATGCAAAGCAACCAGACATGTCGCTGAGGTAAAGCTGATCGAACTGGAAGCAGGTTTCGCGGCACCAATCGCAAAGTCGTAGTAGCCCCAACCGCCATCTACTGATTCGTAGCGTCCCAACCGATCGATCTGCTGATTCATGACTGCAGTAATCTTCTTCCGGGTTTCTCCATCAGCTCGGGGGTACATGTCGGCCAGTGCACGAACGCCGTAAGCATGAGTCCAGACATTGTAAATCGCGGTGGGGGTGGCTCGACGAACCCGGGGGAGATTCTCGAGGAGATAGCCCTCCCCTCTCTGCAAAGCCTCTTTCGGTGGACCGTCCTCTTCGCAGAGACCTGATTCTATCAGGGCCGAAACTGCCATTGCCGTGACCGCAGTCACAAACGCTTCATGCGAACCCGGAGCGGGCGCGTAAATATTTAGGCCCTTGGTCTGACGTGGGGATCCCCAACTGCCATTCTTGTTTTGATCGGCGACCAAGAAATCGATCCCTTTTTCGATCGCTTCATCAACCGAGCTGGATACGGGCTCAGTGCTCGACTTTGCATTCTCTGCCGCAAGAACAGACGCACAGAGCAGAGTGGAAGCTGCGAAGAAAGTGAGACGCGAAACCAACATCAGAATCACTTTTTCTCCGGCGTTTCTTTTTTCGCCTCGGGTTCTTCCTTTTTCGCGGGAGCCGGAATCTCGATTTCATCGTCGGCCGCGAGACCTTTGAGAATCTCGATGCGATCGCCCTGGGTTCTCCCCGTTTCTACAACGGCAATCTTTCCTCCTTTTCGCTTAACCGTTTTCTTTTTCCCCTCCGTTTTTATGGCCGATGCGGGAATGGTCAGAGCTTTGTTATTTTCGTAAACCGTCACCTCTGCATCGGCGAGCATTCCGGGAAAAACGTCGACTTCCTTGCCGCGAACGATACTGACAAGAGTGTCGTATGTGCCGTCAGAAAAGGGAACTCGTGCAGCCTTCTGCACCTTGCCTGTGAGTTTTTCTTCACTGTTCCATTTCAAGGTGATCTCTGCATCTCGACCAGGTTCGACACCTTTGCGCTTGTCAGCAGGAACTGCCGCACGCAAATGAAGTTTCGCCGGATCGGTGACCGTCATCACAATCTCGCGGGAGGTAAGGCTCCCTCCGGGAATTAGCTTTTTCGCGACTGTCGATCCAGTTGTCCATTTGCCACGCTGATTCATGCCGTAGTATACGATCCCGTCATGGGGTGCACGAACCGTCATGCCATCAAGATCAACCGTGTATTCATCCAGCGCGCGGTGCAACTCGTCCATTTCTCGCTCCTTCGCTTCGACTTCAAGTCGCTTTTTCTCAAGCGCATCCCGAGTCGCTTTTTCCGAAGTGCGCCAGTTGATCCTCGATAGCTCAAGCGAGCGCTCCATACGCTCGTGCTCACGCGGGATCGTCGTAGATAGAGTTCGGTCAGTTCGCGCTTTTGACTGCTCCAGCATCCAGCGATACTGGTCCACCTCGTTCTGCGCGCGCAGGAGGATAATTTCCTCTGTTTCTTCAGTCAGATCATCGGCATCGTACATCTTCTTGAGCTGATTCAGTTCCTCTTCCGCGTATGCCAGGTACTGCTCCACCTGTTTCACGGACTCCTTCGCATCGCGCTCCCGCATCGGTCTGGTAACATCTTCGTAGTATGCGAAGTCCTCTTCCGACTGCATCTTCGAGTTACGCAAAGTTTCCAAGGTAATCGGGGTCGACTTTTCGAGCTTTTCCAATTCCTGACGAAGCGTATTGAATTCCAATTCCTTCAGCGGCATGCCCGCTTTCGTTTCGCGGATCTTTCGCTCGAGCAGTTCTCGATCCAGTTCGATCAGAACGTCTCCTTCCTGCACCTCTGCTCCATGCTCCACCACTTTGACCACGAGAAGATCAGTCCACCGTTTGGGAACCACGGCGATCGGCGTCATCTTTGAGCTTTCGACAATTCCAGAAATTTTCGATTTCACCGCGAGCAGGCCCTCCTTGACCTTCTCCGTCGCGACCTTTGGTTCGACAGCTTCTTTTTTCTTTTCCTCCGCTGCCTTGGGCTCTGCCTTTTTCTCTACCTTGGCCTCTTTTTTGGCAGGAGTTTTTTTCTCCGCTTTGTCATCAGCAATGACGGCGCTCCCAATAGCGAGGGAAAGCCCGAGAACACAAGCGGTGAAGTAGTGTTGAAATGAGAAAAACATAACAGTTCTTAACTTTTATTAATTATCTTAAATATTGAAATTATAGTCTACTCGATTCTGTGGAGAATGAAACTGGGTTTTTCCGCAGAATACCTGCGCAATTTTCACCGATGATACGGCTCTCCGCGCATCACGGTATGAACGCGGTAGATTTGCTCCAGCAGGACGACGAGTGCCAACTCGTGCTGGAGGGTGAATTTACTGAGGCATAGCACGTGATCTGCTTTCTCCCTCAGTGCTGCGGTGTGCCCATCGGCTCCGCCGATCAAAAGCGCGATATTTTTCACACCTTCAAGCTGCCAGGATTCCACGCACTTTGAGAACTGCTCTGTAGTCCAGCTTTCGCCGCGCTCATCCAACGCGATGCGGAAAGCACCCTCGCTACGATCCAAAAGGTGAGCGCTATTCTTTTCCTGCCCGCGATCCTTCGCGTCGGTATGGAGACTCACATCGGCGTAGCGTCGAATTCGCTTCTGATATTCTTCGATTCCCAGTCCGGCGTATCGGAGAGACGGCTTGCCGATTGCGTAAATTTGCCACTTCATGAAAAAAAGACGGCATTTTCCCGTCCCCGACAGCTTGCATCGGATCAGAAGTCACCGCAAGGTTCGCCGCTTTGAAAAACGAATTTCCATCCGGCTACCTAGATCGCTTTTCCGGCCTCGCCCGACTCTATGGACAAAAGGAACTGGCTAAACTGCGCGCCGCTCACATCGCTGTGATCGGTATCGGTGGAGTGGGTTCGTGGACCGCAGAGGCACTTGCCCGAAGCGGAATCGGGGAAATCACATTGATTGATCTCGACGAAGTTTGCATCACAAATGTGAATCGGCAATTACCCGCTCTCGATGGCAATGTCGGGAAATTCAAAATCGCTGCCGTCGCGGAGCGAATGCGCCTGATCAATCCCGAACTTATCGTCAACGAAACCGCAGCATTTTTCACCGAGCGAAACGCAGAGGACCTCCTTGCTACAAAATTCGACTGCATCGTCGACGCGATCGACGACGTGCCGCCCAAGGCCTATCTCATCGCGACCTGTCGTGAACGAAACATCCCGCTCGTCGTCGCGGGCGGGGCTGGCGGCAAGCGAAACCCTGCAGCCGTACAAACCGCCGATCTTGCCTTTGCCACGAATGACCGTCTCCTCAAACTGATCCGAAAAAAACTGCGTCGCGACTACAATTTCCCCGAGGAACAAAGCAAAGCCCCCTTCGGCATCCGAGCCGTCTATAGCGCGGAAAATGCACGCTATCCATGGGAAGACGGAAGCATCCGAGACGAACCCGAACCGGGAAGTCACCTCCGACTGAATTGCGCAACAGGATTCGGAACGGCCACGCCGGTAACCGGGACTTTTGGATTCACCGCTGCTGCGGAAGCGATTGAACTCGTGCTCGGCTGATTGCACAATCAACCGGATGGCATGAATGCTCTCCCACTCTCATGTTACAGGATGGCTGCTCCTAATTGAGAGCTACCAATACACGGATCTGATCTACTTCCAGATCGCCGCCGTTCAGCTTGAGATTGATCGTACGCCGGTCGTCGCTCAGCAAGATCTGGTCGCTGCCAGAATCGAGCCCGCGTCCGCTGTTGAATTCTTCCCCTACGTGGGTAATTGAAGTTCCCACTGAGTGATCTGATTCAGCAAGCCGGTCAGAGGAATATATCACACCAACAATAGGGTGGTCGAAAGTAAGAGAGGCCTCAACCTCTTCCCCATCGCTACCCTCGCTGGGCCAGAGCTGAAGCAGGTAGCTTCTCAATTCACCGCTAGCCTGAAGCGCCTGACCGGGATTGGTTTCCGCTCCGGCAAATTCACCCAGTTGGATCTGATCCACTTCCAGATCGTGATCCGGATGAAAAGAGTCGTTCTCGACAAACACCTGAACCTCATTCTTTCCATCAAGACTATCCGATGCCTCGATCTTGGTTCCGGGAGGTTCAATACGCACGGAACCCATATTTTTCTCCACTCCGGCAAGCAATTCCCAGGTTTTCGAAAAGGGCTCAGGATCAAAGGGAATTGCGACAAATTTGTCGCGGATGAGGTCGGCTTTCACGGCCTCCATTTCAAAAAGGGAGCGGCACTTTCCACCATCGGGAAGGCAAACGCCTCCGTCACCGGAGAAGGCAATCGCTGCCGTCGAATGCTCGCCACGCGCGTCAATTCCAATGAGAGGGACAGATTCAGAAACGCGAAGCCCCTTGGATTGCAGAGAAATGCCATTCTTCGAGTCACCCGCTTTGGCCATAGCCAAGCCGCGATACATGAACGCCGATTCATCTTCCGCGACCGTAAAAACCGCGGGACCTTCGACTGTCATTTCCCCACCGGAAACAAACTGAAGGGAAACAACTCCGCTCTTCAATTCGTAGCGACCGGGGAGAATCTCCCCCTCATCTCCGGGCAGAGTTTCGTTCGACCATTCCGCGTCAATCGATGACTTGGCCACCGTAGCGACAGATTTTTCCGTGCCAATTCCACCAGTGAATTGTTGAACGAGAAAGAAAGCTCCTACTGCCATTGCAGCCGCGACGCCAGTCATCTGCGCAGTCGTTCGCTTTCGGGAAAATGCGGGAGGCATCGGCACGATGTTCCCGGTCGCTTCTTCCTGCGCAGCAATTTCCTGCTCAAGTCGTTCGGTGAAATCCTCAACAAAATGATCTTCCTTCGTCTCGGCCCACATGCGGGTTTCAAGCGATTCCAGAAATGCTTCCTCGCGTTTTGGTCCGGAGACGGCTTCTCGAAGCCACTCATCAAAGGCGAGCCGATCTCGAAGCTCCTTCGCTGCAGCCGGATCCTCCCAGAGCATTTTCACGAGCTGGTCGCTCTGCTCTCTGGAGATCGAACCCTCACAGGCTTTTTCTATCAACTCGTCCTTCGTCAGTTCATGGTAATGGAGCGCAGACTCAAATGTCTCTGCGGCAAATACCTCAGCACCGGAAAACGACTGTCGAATGAGTTCGGAAAATTCCAACTCACTTGCGAGCCTGGAAGCGAGAGACGGATCTTCTGCCGCCGCTTCAGTGAGACGACGCAACGACTCCTCAGAGGAGTCTCCATTGAGAAACTCCTGCAGCAGGTCTTCGTTGGGATTTCGGAATTCCATTCTCTCTCTTTAAAAAGTCGTTCGCTCAGCTACTCGTCGCAAGGTTCATTCGTTCTTCCATGCAATTGCGCAGCGAAGTCCGCACACGTTCCAGCGCTTTGCGGACTGCGGGAGGCTTCATATCGATTTCCTCAGCGATTTTCTGAGCGGAATTTTCGTCTTCGTATCTCGATTTGAGCATCTGCAAACTCTTCTCGGGCAGGGTGCGGATGCATTCACGCAACGCATTAAGCTTGGCGAGGCCGGTATCACCCACTCCCCCTTCATCGTCTTCGGCCACCGATGAAGTGGAAAGAAGAACGTCAGTAAGATTGTCCGAGAGGATGCGCTTCCGACGGGCATCCTTGCGCCTTTCGTTGATCACCAGGTTGCGCGCAATTCCACGGAGCCAGGCTCCAAAATCACGTTCCCGGTCAAATTCGTCGAGCCGATTGTAGGCAACGATAAAAGCTTCCTGAGCCACGTCATCCACCCAGAGCGGATTGACGCCGAGTGACCGCACAAACCCGCGCAAGCCAGCGTGGTGTTCGCGGACTTGTTCGGTGAACAGCTCCCGGTCGGACATCTCCATGTATCTCAGTTCTTCTTATTGAACCTTGCCGTTGGCTGGCCTCACGTGACACATCTGGCAAAGTTTTTTAAAAATACGGCCATTCCGCTGAAAAAACAGTATTTCCCGTGGCATCGACACTGGTTGACACTATCCTCGACATGACTACATTCGCGGCCCCGTCTGTTTCGGCAGTCGAATCCTACGCCACTGTAGCTCAGGGGTAGAGCAATTCACTCGTAATGAA
>Ga0181574_10000204_pt1 | contig 54913 bp, 53 predicted proteins | sample 101ome_24_FD_145600 | JGI IMG/M metagenome (GOLD analysis project Ga0181574, IMG submission 145600) | Coastal salt marsh microbial communities from the Groves Creek Marsh, Skidaway Island, Georgia - 101410AT metaG (spades assembly) | ecosystem: Environmental > Aquatic > Marine > Intertidal zone... | reverse complement strand
AGAAGGCGACGTCGCAGCCGCCGGCCGCAAGCTGTCGAACGAGCTCGCGGCCCATGCCGGTGCCGCCGCCGGTGACAACAGCGATCTTGCCGGAAAGATCAGTGATCATCAGGAACTCCAGTTCACCCGCACGGGAAGGTGCTTGTAGCCGTGTACGAAGCTGGCCGAGACGACACTGCGGTCGCCGGCCGGTTCGATCGAGTCGATGCGTTCGACCATCTGCTCGAGCAGGGCGGCGATGCTCGCCTTCGCCAGATGGGCACCGAGGCAGTAGTGCTCTGCCCAGCCGAAGCCGAGATGTCGGTTGGGGGTGCGGCCGACATCGAAGCGGTCGGGATCGTCGAACACCTCCTCATCGCGATTGGCGGCGCCGTAGAACATCGCCACCGCCTCGCCCTCGCGGATCAGGGTGTCGTCGAGCTGGTAGTCGCGAAGCGCCGTGCGTTTCATGTAGTTGACCGGGGCCGTCCAGCGCACGATCTCCTCGACCGCCGTCTTGATCAACGACGGGTCGGCCTTGAGTCGAGCGAACTCCTCGGGGTGATCGAGGAACGCCGCCATCGCGCCGGAGAGCGAGTGACGGGTTGTGTCGTGGCCGGCGTTGAACACGATCAGGTAGTAGCCGAGCGTCTCGACGAGACCCATCGGTTCGCCGTTTTCGAGGGTGGCGTTGGCGAGCAGCGAGGCGAGGTCGTCGCGGGGGTTCGCCCTCCGGTCCTCAATGATCGTGTTGAACATGGTGAAGAACTCCATGCCCAGTTCCGCCGAAGCGGCGACCCGATCCTCACCGGGGCGCCCGACGTCGGGATCATCGAAGGCGAACAGCTGCGAGGTGAGCTCAAGCAGGCGATCCTCATCGGCCTCGGGCACGCCGAGGATCGTGCAGAGAACGCGCAGCGGGTGCCGCTGCGCGACGAGCTCGACGAAGTCGACCGGCTCGTCGCCGTGTTCGGCGAGACGATCCATCATCAAGGTGGCCGTGTCGGTGACGATCTCGTCGAGGCGCGTGATCCCCCGCGGCGTGAAGAATCCGCTCGCGACCTTGCGGAACGTGCGATGGTCGGGCGGGTCCATCGAGATGATCACCCGCATCTGATTGAAGGGGTTCGACTCGTCGGCGACGACGTCCATTTGATCCTTGCGGAACAGGATGATGTTGCCCGCTGCGCTCGAGAAGACGTCCGGTTGCGACGAGATCTCCGTGATGTGGCGGTGCTTCGTGATCGCCCAGAACGGCTGCACATTCTCGGCGTCGGTCATGTGCACCGGTTCGTTGGCCCGAAGCCATCGCCATTCCTCGTGCGGGAAGCTTCGCTCGCCGTACTCGTGGTTGAGCACAAGCCGATTGTCGAGGTTGTCGGGCGCCATCGTCATGCGGCAATCGTAGGTTCGACGACGCTTCCGAGCGAATAGCGCCCACGTCGAGCGGAACCTTCGGGCGTTGCATCGTTCGACGTGATCGGCCAACGGCGACTAAGACGACGGCCATGGCGACCCCACGACAACCCGGCCTCGAGGCGGTCTTCACCGACCGAGGTGACGACGACGAGATCCCTTACATCAAGGTTCGCAGCCAACGAAACGCCGACGGGACCGACGTCCACGTCTGGGAAAAGTGGGTCGCGTTCAACGTCGACCCGCTCTACCTCGCCCTGTTCGCCCGCTACGACCCCGGCATGATCGTTCGTCACCACGGCCACCACAGTCCGCACACGCTGCTCGTGCTCGGCGGGTCGATTCGATGTGGTGATGTCGACCTCAGGCCCGGTGATCATGTCGAACTGCCACTCGGCGCCTCGTTCGGCCCGTTCGAAGCCGGCCCCGATGGGGCTGAGCTCTACGAGGTGATGATGGGCGACCCTCGTTCCTGGTCCGACGACGAGGACTCCATGGTGGCCCTGCTCGCCGCTCGTGGTGCCGAACGCCTGCCCGACCCGCCGATTGATCTCCCCGGCGGGCTCGAGGACCTCCGTCAGGTCTACGCCCGAGCCGAAGCACTTGCGGCGGAGGCCGACGCTGACTGAGCCTCGTCCCGGCGCCGGAGCGCCCCATCGTCTCGGCGTCGGAGCGCCGATGTGGGCGAACCGGGACTGGATCGGGCGATCGCTCCCCGCCGACACGCCCGCCGGACGCGAACTCGATGCCTACGCCAGAGTCGTCAATGCCGTCGAGGGAAACACCACCTTCTACGCCACGCCCGACGCGGCCACGATCGACCGGTGGCGTGCTGCCACGCCACCCGGCTTCCGTTTCGTCTTCAAGCTTCCCCGCGAAATCACGCACGATCGGCGCCTGCGCAACAGCACGTCGGAGCTCCGGGCATTCCTCGACCGCATCGAACCCCTCGGAGACCGTCTCGGTCCGCTGATGATTCAGCTCCCGGCCTCGTTCGCTCCCGTCGACCTTCCGGTGCTTGCGGCCTTTCTCGACACGGTCCCGGCTTCGTTTGCGTGGTCGGTCGAGGTGCGGCACCTCGCCTTCCATGCCGGGGGCGACGCCGAACGGCCCCTCAACGATCTTCTCCACGAACGGGCCGTCGACCGGGTTGTGCTCGACAGCCGCCCCGTCTTCGACGGACCTCGCGAGACGCCCGAAGAGATCGATGCGTGGGAGAAGAAGCCGCGGGTTCCGGTGCGCGCCGTGGCGACGGGGGAGCAACCGATCGTGCGGTTCATCGGGCAGACCAACGCCGACGCCAACCCGCCGTACTGGAAGAAGTGGGTCGACACCGTGGTGCGTTGGCTTGATCAGGGCCGCCGTCCGATCGTGTTCCTCCACACCCCCGACAACCTCGTGTCTCCCGAGCTCTGCCGCCGGTTTCACGCCGAGGTCGCCGACCAAAGCGACGAACCAAACCTGCCGTCTGCACCACCGGTATCGACCCAGGACGGACTGGAATTGGAGTGAGCCCGACCCCGACTCGGCTCGATCGAGTTGGTATCGTGTCGCCCATGGCGACCTCCACCCCCAACGCTCCCCGGCATACCGGGCTGCTGCTGGCGGGCCTGCTTGCGATCCCGTTTGCCTCGGTGACGATCGCAGCCCAGTTGGGCGACATCGCCTCCACCACCGATCCCCGAGATGCCCTCGCCGGCGGTCTTGCCTTGCTCATGGGCGTCGCGCTCGGTCTTGCCGCACGGCGCCTTGTCGCCACCGTCGACGCCCGCGTCCGCGGTGCTGTTCGGCTTGTCGCTGCCGCGCTGCGTCCGCTGCCCGGCGCGATCGTCGAGATCGTCCGCGTCACCGGCCGGTCGCTCGACGAGGCGACCATGCCTCGTCTCGTCTTCGTCCCCGCCGAAACCGGTCGACGAGGACCCCCGATTCGCGTGCGTTGATCCATCGCGGCTGCGATCTCATCCGGCCGTTTCCCGCACGAATCGAATCAAGGAGACACCACTCATGCGCACAAGCGCGCTGCGGCTGCTGGCCGCGCTCTTTACCCTCTGCATTTTCACTGCCGCCTGCAGCGACGACGAGGCCGCAGAGGCCACCCCGCCCGACGACATGGCCGATATGGAGGCCGTCGACGAGGAACACGACCACGACGATCACGACGATCACGAGGGCCACGATCACGATGATCACGACCACGGGTCGCCCGTCGACTTCGAGGGTGCCGACATTCCGACCCTTGACGTCCGTGTCGAGCCCGACCCGGCTGGCGGCATCAACATCACGGTCGACACGACCAACCTCGTCGTTGCTCCCGAGGCTGCATCCACGACGCACGTCGAGGGTGAGGGGCACTTCCACCTCTACGTCGACGGCACGAAGGTCCAGCGCTTCTACAACGAGGCGATTTACTTCGCCGGCGTGACCGAAGGCGAGGTCACCGTCATGGTCGAACTTTCGGCCAACGACCACCGCACCTACGCCGTCGACGGCGAGCCGATCGTCGCCATGGTGACCGTCGATGTGCCCCCGCACGACCACGGTGCCCACAGCCATGGTGATGCCGGCCAGGTTGCGTGGGCAGGCGACGCGCCGCAGATGGCGATCGAGGTCGTGGAGGATCCGAAGTCGGGCTACAACGCCCTGATCACGATCGACGGCATGACGCTCTCCGCCGCGAACGTCAACGGCGACAATGTCGATGGCGAGGGCCATCTGCACCTATACGTCAACGGTCAAAAGGTCGGCCGACTCTACGGCGACGCCACCCACATCCCGGTGCTTCCCGTCGGTGAGGTCGAGATCACGGTCGGTGCGTTCGCCAACGACCACAGCGCCTATGTCATCGACGGTGAACCGATCGAGGCGTCGACCTCAATCATGGTTGCCTCATGAGCCACAGACGCCTTCTCGCCGTCGTCGCGCTCGTGGCCGGTGTGGCTGCGTGCAGCGGCGGCGACGGAAGTGCTGTGTCGTCCGAGGACGAGATCATCCTCGAGTTCGGCGACGAGGGTGGGCTCGTCGGTGGTGTTCGTCGCGAGTCCGTCGATCTCGGTGCGAAGGTGACCATGATCGTCGAAGGGAGCACCGATGAGCAGGTGCACGTCCACGGTTACGACCTCTACATCGAACCCGAGGGTCCCGGCGTCCTCGAGTTCGACGCCCTCATCCCCGGGCGCTTCGAGGTCGAACTCGAGCAGTCCGGTCAGCTCCTCATCGAGCTGACGGTCTCATGACCCGCCGCCGTCACCTCGGCATCGCCACCTTCCTCGCTGGCGTGGCGATGGTGGGTGCAACGCCGGCCGGTGCCCACGGCATCGGCGGACGCACTGATCTGCCGTTGCCGGCCTGGCAGTTGGCGTGGGCGGCGGGCTTCGCCGTCGCGAGTTCCTTTGTGGCGCTCGGCGCGTTCTGGTCGCAGCCGCGGCTCGTCGCCGCAGCAGACGGTGGTCGGACCCTCCTCGACACCCGGCGTCCGGTGATCCGCGGAATCGAGTTCCTCACCAAGTCAATCGGTGTGTTCCTCTTCGGCGTGCTCATGTGGGCGGCCTGGTGGGGTAACCCGAACGGCGCGGTCAACATCGCGGGTGATGCGTTGCTGATCTGGTTCTGGGTCGGCTTGCAGCTCGTATCGTTCCTGTTCGGTGACGTCTGGCGACTGTTCAATCCCTACGTCACGATCGCCGATTCGGGCGCGTGGGTTCGAGCCAAGATTCGGGGTGAGGAAGCCGCCCCGATCGAGGAGACGGGGCCGCTCAGCTTCTGGCCGGCCGTCGCCGCGATCTTCGCCTACCTGTGGTTCGAACTCGCCTATCACTCGACCGACAGCCCTCGATCGATCGCCGTGTTCCTCACCGTCTACTCGGTGGCGATGATCGGCGGGGCAGTCGTGAAAGGTCGCGGCTGGGTGCGCCGAGCCGATGGCTTCGCCGTGTTGTTCACGAAGTTGGCCGCCATGTCGCCGGTCCATCGCGACGACGACGGTCGTCTGCGGCTGCGTTCGCCACTCGCCGGGCTGTCGACCTTGCCCGACATCCCCGGCACGGTGCCGTTCATCCTCGTGGTGCTCGGCTCGACCACGTTCGACGGTTTCACCCGTAGCTCGATCTGGCTCGACATCGCAGGTGAACAGACCGGCTGGGGCCGCACGGTGAGCAGCACGATCGGCCTGCTCGTCATCACCGGCCTGGTCGCCATGGCGTACTCGGTTGCCATTTCGGCGATGGCGAACATCACCAGGGAGGAGTCGGCCGAGTTGAGCCGGGTGTTCGGGCCGACGCTCGTCCCGATCGCAGCGGCCTACGCCGTCGCCCACTACTTCAGCTTCCTCGTGCTCACCGGCCAGCGGATGTTCATCCGGATCAGCGATCCCGCCGGTCGCGGTTGGGATCTGTTCGGCACCGCCGACTACGCGATCGACTGGACGATCGTGTCGCCGGCCACGATCGCGTGGGTGCAGACCCTCGCGATTGCGATCGGGCACGTCGCCGGTGTCGCAGCGGCTCACGATGTCGCGATCAGTCGTTACGACCATCGACTCGCCGTCAGGTCGCAGTATCCGATGCTGGCGGTGATGATCCTCTACACCGTGCTCGGGCTCTTCCTCCTGCTTGGCGCCTAGGCCGGGGCGAGCCGCTCGGCGAGAAAGTCGAGGGTTCGGGCCAACGCCACCTGGCTCGGGTGATCAGGTTGGTCATCCGGAGCCAGGTGCTCGGTCAACACGCTGTGGTCCTGCTTGCCGGTCTCGGCCCCGGGTGTGTCGCTGGGACTCGGGATCTCCTCGTGCACGAAGTTGTCGCCGAGTGCGCGCTTCAGGGTGGCGAATCGCTCCCCGGGGACGAGGGCGTCGCCGGTGAAGCGAAGCCCGAGCACGGGGCAGCCTTTGGCGGCAACGGTTGCGAGTTCGTCGGCGCTGAGCCCGGTCGATGCCTTCCGGGCACCGCCGAGGCCGAACGGCAGGCTCGGCTGGCTCAGCACCGGTGCAACCACCGTGTCGTCGAGCAGCATTGCGAGTCCGAAACCACCGGTGAAGCACATGCCGACAAACCCGATGCCCGGGCCGCCGTGGCGTCCGTGGAGGTCACGGGCGAGGGCCCGCAGCCAGGCGGTGGCGGGGGAGGAGTCCCGGGTGGCGAGGACGTGGAACTCCCGGCTCACGCACGCCTTGGCGATCACGCCGAGCGCACGTCTCGTCGATGACGGTCTCCCGGGTGTGCCGAAGAGCGATGCGATCGCCACGGAGAAACCGCGGTCGACGAGTCGGTCGGCGAAGTGGGCGACGGTCGGTGTGATCCCGGGGATTTCGGGTGCGACCAGAACGCAGGGCCCGGTGCCCCGGTGGTATACGTCGTGGGTGATCCCATCGGCGCTGAACGGTTCGATTCGATAATCGGCGAGCGGCATGGTGCTGATCATCGCATGAAGGGCGCCGGCCCACCCGCGTTCACGAAGTGTTGCATTTACGTTACGATCATGGTCGTGTTGGTTCACCGTCGACTCCGCACTCCTGTCGGCATGCTGCTCTTGGGCCTCGTGCTCGGCGTCATCGTTCCCGGCGCCTTGGCCCAGGACTCCGTCGACGATCTCCGGAGCCAACGAGAGAACATCCGCCGCGAAGCAGCCGACGCAGCCGCCCAACTCAACGCCTTGTCGGCGGAGGATCTGGAACTCGTCGAGGCCCTCGAGGCGCTCGATGCCCACATCGCACTTCAGGAGACCAAGATCGCGGCGGCGGCGCAGTCCATCGAGATGGCGGAGGCCGAGGCCGCGCAGGCGCAGACCGAGGCCGACATCCTCGCCGGGGAGATCGAGGCCATCCGCGATCGTCTGCGTCGGCGAGCGATCGATGCCTATGTCGCACCTGCCAGCGATGCGCTCGATCAGCTCAACAGCGACGACCTGATCGGTTCGGCTCTCCGGCGCGAGTACCTCGACGACATCGTCGGCGACGAGTACGAGATCGTCGATCAACTCCGAGGGGCGATCGCCGAGCAGGAGGCGGCGAACCGTGCCGCGCAGGCGTTGCTCGCCGAAGCACAGGCCGAGCGGGCCGAACTCGATCTTCGACGTGCCGAACTCGACGTCGCCCGCACCGAGGCCGAACAGTTACGAGTCGAGGTGCAGGAGCGAATCGCCGAGTGGCAGACCCGATCCGACGAGTTCGCCGAGGCGGATCGATTGATCGGTGAGGAGATCCGTCGCCTCGAGGAGGAGGCGAGAATCGCCGCCGAAGCGGAAGCGCAACGTTTGGCCGAGGAGGAAGCCCGGCGCCTCGCAGAGGAGGAAGCACAGCGCTTGGCCGAGGAGGAGGCTGCCGACGACCCCGCCCCATCCCCACCCTCGGGGGATTTCGCGATCACGCACCGGCCGACGGCCGGCGCCCTGACAAGCTCGTTCGGCCCGCGTGTGCACCCGATCTTCGGGAGTACCCGCGCGCACAACGGCATCGATCTCAACGGCGACACCGGCGATCTCATCCTCGCCGCAACCGATGGTGTGGTGCTCTCGGCGGGGTGGCGAACCGGCTACGGCAACACGATCGTCGTCAGCCACGGTGATGGGTACACCACGCTCTACGCACACCTGTTCGACATCGAGGTGAGCACGGGGCAACAGGTGCTGGGCGGCGACGTGATCGGCTGGCTCGGCAACACCGGTTGGTCGACCGGACCGCACCTGCACTTCGAGGTCCGACTCGACGGCACCGCCCTCGACCCCGTCGGTTTCTATCCGTTCTGACGGTCCCGTTGCTGGGGTCAGCACAAGCGGCCGTTCTAGAGTCCGCCCCATGAGATCCGAGCGTCGAGCGTTGATCGTGGCGGCCGCATCACCGCAGCAGCTCACCGGCATCGAGACACGTCCCGATGTTGTGATCGCTGCCGACAGCGGGCTGCATGCAGTGTTGGCGGCCGGGTGGATCCCGGATCACCTCGTCGGCGATCTCGACTCCGCCGATCTCTCAGCCGTGGAGATCGCGGCGGAGAGCGGGGCAGTCGTGGACCGCTACCCGGTCGGAAAGGACAAGACCGATCTCGAACTGGCCCTCGCCGCTGCCGTCGATGCCGGCGCCACCGAGATTCGGGTTGTCGTGCGCGCTGACGGACGTCTCGATCATCAGCTCGCCAACGTGTTCGCACTCGCCAAACCCGACTGGAGCGCCGCTGAGGTGTGTGCCGATATCGGCGATCATGTCGTGTGGGTGGTGCGCGGCGAGCGTCGCCTTGAGGCCGAGGTTGGTCAGCACCTTGCGCTCCTGCCGATCGGAGGCCCGGCTCGGGTGACGACTCGCGGGGTCGCCTTTCCGCTCACCGACGAGGTGTTGTCGCCCTTCGATGGCCGAGGAATCGCCAACGAGGCGACCGAGACCGTGGTGTCGTTGACAGTGTCGGACGGCGTCGTGTTGGTAGTCAGCTCCCCTCCGCATATCGACCACCCTGAGGCCCTCTCGACCTGAGGGCACGACTTCCGCGCAACGTGGGTGGTGCTCAGGCGGCTCCGCCGTGACGGACCCAGGTCTCGAACATGGCGGCGTAGCGTCCGCGCTGGGCGACGAGTTCGTCGTGGCTCCCGAGCTCGACGATGCGCCCGTCATCGACCACGGCGATCCGGTCGGCGCGGCGAGCGGTGGCGAGCCGATGGGCGATGATCACGGCCGTGCGACCTTCGAGTACGACATCGAGGGCGCGCTCGACCTGGGTCTCGGAGTTGAGATCGAGGTTGCTGGTGGCCTCGTCGAGAATCAGCACACGCGGTCGGGCGACGAACGCTCGGGCGAGGGCGAGAAGCTGACGTTCGCCGGCGGAGAGTGACGCGCCCCGCTCGTGGACGGGTGCGTCGAGCCCGCCCAACCGCTCGACGAGATCTCCGATCCCGACCGCGTCGAGCGCCGCCTGGAGTTCGGCGTCGTCGGCGTCCGGGCGAGCGAAGGCGACGTTGTCGCGGACCACGCCCGCGAACAGGAAGGGCTCTTGGGGCACGACCCCCAGCTGGCTGCGCAGGCTGTCGATGGTGATCTCGCGCAGGTCGTGCCCGTCGATGCGCACCGTGCCCAGGTCGGGGTCGTGAAAGCGGGTGAGGAGACGGGCGATGGTCGACTTGCCGCTGCCGGTCTCACCGACGAACGCCACGGTCTCGCCCGGCTCGATGCGCAGTGAGACATCGTGGAGCACCGGCCGGCCGGTCTCGTAACCGAACGTGACCCCATCGAGTTCGATCGCGCCGTCGATGGGGGGAAGGTCGGTGGCGTCGGCCGCCTGCGGGATGGCGGGTTCGGTGCCGAGCAACTCACGAAGCTTGACGATCGCGGCACCGCCTTGCTGGTAGCTGTTGTAGAGCTGGACCAGTGTCTGGATCGGGGCGAAGAACGATGCGAGGAAGAGCAGGAACGCAGCGAGCTCGCCCACCGTGATCCGGCCGTTGGCCGCCATGGCGCCGCCGATGGCCAACAGTGTCGCCTGCGTGGCGATGCCGATCATTTCGGTGCCGGGGGCGTACAGCGAGTTGGCACGGCTCGTGTTGACCTGGGCATCGAGATGTTCGCCCACGACCGCTCGGTGGTCGACAAGATTGCGGGCCCGGCGGTTGTGGGCGGCGATGACACGAATGCCGGCGAGCGACTCCTGCAGGTGCGAGAGCAGATCGGCGATGCGGTCGCGCACCCGGAGGTAGCCGACCGATGAGACCTTCCGGAACCACAGCGACGCAAAAAGTGTGGGCGGCAGGGTCACCAGGAGCGTGATGATCGCCAGCAGTGGGTCGTAGAAGAAGAGCGCAATGGTGATGACGAGCAGGGTGAAGATCTGCACGAGGAGGTTGACGATTCCCTCCTGGAAGAGCACGGAGAGGGCCTCGATATCGGAGGTCATGCGGGTGAGCAGGACGCCCGCCTTCTCCTCGGTGTAGAAGCCGACGCCTTGGCGTTGCATATGGCTGAACACCCGAATGCGAAGCTGTTCGTTGAGCCGCTCGCCGAGACGGCCCGTGTAACTCACGCGGGCCCATCCGAGCAGTGCCGCGACGATCACTGCCCCCACGTAGACGACGGCGACGGTGACGATCACGGCTCGGTCGTTGGCGCGGACACCATCGTCGATGGCGATCTGGGTGAGGACCGGACCGAGTTGGAGGGCGACCGTCTCGATCAGGACGAGGGCGATCGCGCCGAGGAGACGCCAGCGGTGAGGTCGAAGGAAGCGGAGGAGTGAGAACGGCTCGCGGTCCCAGACATCGACTCGCCAGCCGACGTTCGGGATGTCGTGCTCCGGTTCGTTCTCGAGGACCTTCTCGACCTTCGTGCGCAACTCACCGGGGACATCGGCCGCGGGGAGGCCGGCGGCGGCGTTGGATGCCATCGAACTCGGTCCGCCGGTGACACCTCCGGGTCCGCCTCCCATCGAGAACATCAGGCGTCGCCCTGTTCGCTGTCGGTGCCGGTGGTGTCGGCGAGGATGGCGGCGTAGCGCGGGTTCGTGGCCAGCAACTCGTCGTGGGTGCCGGTGGCGGCGACTGCGCCGTTGTCGATCAGGATCACCCGATCGGCGAGCGCGATGGTGGAGAGTCGGTGGGCGATCAGAATCGTGGTGCGTCCGGCGCGGCGAGCGGCGAGCGCATTGTGAATGCGCTCTTCGACGGCGACGTCGATGGCGCTGGTGGCGTCGTCGAGAATCAGGATCTGTGGGTCGGCGAGCAGGGTGCGGGCGATGGCAAGTCGCTGACGTTGACCGCCGGACAAGGTCAGACCCCGTTCACCGACCTCGGTGTCGGACCCATGCTCGAGATCGGCGACGAAGTCGCTGGCGGCGGCGTCGGCGATTGCGGCGTGGACCTCCCGGTCGGCGGCATCGGGGCGAGCGAAGGCGACATTGTCATGGACCGAGGCTGCGAACAGGAAGGGGTCGTCGGTGACGGTGGCCGCTGCCCGACGGAGGTCACCGAGTGCGAGCATGCGGACATCGTGGCCGTCGACGCTCACGCTGCCCGAGTCTACGTCGTAGAAGCGGGGAATGAGCCGGGCGATCGTGGACTTGCCGCTTCCGGTAGCGCCGACGATGGCGACGGACTCTCCCGGTTCGATCGTGGCGGTGAACCCGCGGAGCACGGGTTCGCCCTCGCCCACGGGGTACCTGAAGTGGACGTCGTCGAACTCGATGCGACCGGTCGGGCCGGTGAGGGCGACGGCATCGTCGGGCTCGACGATCGCCGGGGTCTCGTCGAGGATGTCGAACACCCGGATCGCGGCGGCGCCGGCGCGCTGCCACTGGATGAGGATGAAACCCAACAGGCGGAACGGCGTGGCGAGCAAAACGACATAGGTGGAGAAGGCGACGAGGTCGCCGATGGCGAGTTCGCCGTCGAGGGTCTGCAGGCCGCCGTACAGCAGCACGAGTGCGAGACCGAGACGAGGCAGCGATTCCATGCCCGGTGAGTGGCGGGCGCGGGTGTCGGCGACGGCGGTGCCGGCCCAGCGAAGGCGACGAGCCGCCCGAGCGAGGTTCTGGACTTGGGTGGATTCTTGGTTGAAGGCCTTGACCACCCGGATGCCCTGGATGTTTTCGTCGACGATCGTGGCCATCTCGGCCTGACGCGCCGTGACGACCCACTGCAGCGGGAACACGCGGTTCCGCAATCGGACGCCGACGGCGTAGACGAACGGCAGTGGCACGATCGCGACGAGGGTCAAGGTGATGTCGACGGTGAGCATCACGGCCACCGCAAAGAAGAACAGCACGACCTGCATGGCGACGAGTGGACCGAACGCGAAGAGCAGCTGGATCGATCGGATGTCGGTGTTGGCCCGACTGATGATTTGGCCGGATTGGGTGCGATCCCAGAAGTCGAACGAGAGCTCGGTGAGCCGCTCGTACATGAGGTTGCGAAGGTCCTTTTCGATGCGAAGCGCCGATCGGAAGAGCCCAAACCGATAGGTGAAGCCGAAGACGAACCGGGCGACGGCGAGTCCGAACAGGCTCACGACATAGGGCGTAGGAGTGTCGCCATCGGCAATCGCGTCGATACCGCCACCCAACATGATCGGCACCGACACGGTGGCGGCCATGCTGATCAGTCCCGCAACGATCGAGCCGATGAAGTGCCACTTCTGGACAACCACGACCGGTCGGAGACGACGAAGCCAGCCAAGCGAACGGTCCGGATCGACCGACGCACGCGGGCGCTCGAAGCGCTCCGGGGCGGCGGCGGGAGTGGACCTCGCAGTCATTGTGCGACCCTACGGCTAGATTTCGTCCATGCACGAATGGGCCAAGGAGGCCTGATCGACACCGCCATACGACTCCTCGCCGCGCTCGCACTCGTCGTCGCCAACGCCGGGTTCGTGGCGGCGGAATTCGCCCTCGTGGCGGTTGACCGCGCTCGAATCGACGAGCGGGCGGGTCAGGGCCAGGCCCGCGCCGCGGCGGTTCAGCGCTTGTTGTCGCGCCTCTCCTACCACCTGTCGGGGGCGCAGCTCGGCATCACGATCACGTCACTGCTCCTCGGCGTGCTCGCCGAGCCGGCGGTCGCCCGCGTCCTCGAGCCTGGCATCGAGGCTGCCTTCGGTGAGGTGCCGGCCGGGGTGTCGGTCGCGATCGCGCTGGCGGTCGCCACGGTCGTGCAGATGATCTTCGGTGAGCTCATCCCCAAAGCGATCGCCACCACCCGACCCCTCGAGACCTCGCTGGCGATGGCTCGGCCCACCCAGCTCTACGGCGTGGTCGCTCGACCCCTCGTCGCGCTGCTCGACGGAATGGCGGCTCGGCTCACCCGACGCGTCGGGGTCGAGCCGACCGAGGAACTCGAGGTGATTCCCGATCGCGGAGAACTTGAGCACCTGATTCGCTCGTCGGGGGAGGAGGGCACGCTCGACGAGGGAGAGGTCGAACTCCTGACCCGTTCGATCCGGCTCGCCGACAAGTCGGCCGATGACGCCATGGTGCCTCGCGTCCGAGTCGAAGCTGTCGGGTCGACCGAAACCGTTGACGCGCTGGTTGCCTTGGCGTCGCGCACAGGTCACAGCCGGTTTCCGGTGGCGGGCGAGGATCTCGACGACGTGCTCGGCGTTGTCCACGTGAAGTCGGTCCACGGTGTGCCGGTCGCCGAGCGGGCGACGACCCTGGTCACCGAACTCATGACCCCCGTGCCGGCTGTTCCGGAATCCCGCGACCTCGACGAGTTGCTCGTCGATCTCCGCCAGGGTGGCAATCAGCTTGCTGTCGTCATCGACGAGCACGGCGGCTGCGCCGGGATCATCACGCTCGAGGACATCCTCGAGGAGATCGTGGGCGAGATCGACGACGAATACGACGATGCCCCGACGCTGCTGACGCGCGTCGAGGCAAAGGGGTCGACCGTCGTTCCCGCCTCGTTGCACCCCGACGAAGTCGAGGCCGCGACTGGCTTCGAGATGCCCGAAGGCGAGTTCGAGACACTTGCGGGCCTGGTGCTCGACCAGCTCGGCCACATTCCCGAACCGGGAGAGATGGTCGAGCTCGAGGGATGGCGCCTCGAGGTCGTCGCAATGGATCGCCTCCGCATCGCAACCGTCCGCATCGTGGCGCCCGTCGAGGGGGCCGACTCGTGACCGGCTGGTTCCTCCTCGCTGCGCTCCTGTTGTTGATCGCCAACGCCTTTTTCGTGGCGGTCGAGTTCGCGTTGCTGGCGAGCCGGGTCACTCGCCTCGAACCGATGGCTGACGACGACGACCGTCGGGCCGCAATCGCGTTGGCATCGATCAAGGACCTGCAGCCACAGCTCGCTGGCGCCCAACTCGGCATCACGATGGCATCGCTTGGGCTTGGCTTCGTCGCTGAGCCTGCGATCGCCACGCTGATCGAATCGGCGATCGAATCGTTCGTCGAGGTTCCGTCGAACGTGCTCCACGCGATCTCGTTCACGTTGGCGCTGTCACTCGTTGTGGTGGTGCACATGGTGATCGGCGAGATGGTTCCGAAGAACATCGCCATCGCCACCCCGGAGCGCTCGGCTCGGATCCTCGCCCCGATTCACCGGGTGTACGTCAAGCTCTTCGCCCCGATCGTCTGGTTCCTCACGGCGGTATCGAACGGCATCACCCGGCTGCTCGGCATGGAGCCGGCCGACGAACTCAACACGGCACTGACGGTCAACGAGTTCCATCGTGTGATCGAGGGAGCCGTTGAGGAGGGGAAGCTTGAGGATCTCGAACACGATCTCCTCGACCGCGCGCTCGACTTTCGGGCTCGCACAGCGGGGTCGATCATGGTGCCTCGCAGCCGCATGGTCACCGCCCCCCGGTCGACCTCAGTTGCCGATCTCGAGGCACTGGTCGCGGAGTCGGGTCATAGCCGTATCCCGGTCACCGGTCGCACGTTCGACGATGTCGTCGGGTTCGTGCACTCCAAGGATCTGCTGCGCTTCGCTGCCGAAGACCGCAACATCCCGGTGCCGCTTGAAATGGTCCGCCGCATGTTGATCGTCACTCCCGATCAACCCGTGCGTGACCTCATGCGGTCGATGCGGCGCGGGCGTCGTCATGTCGCCCTCGTTCGCACGAACGACGGCCGGCTGCTCGGCATGGTCACGCTCGAAGATGTGCTCGAGGCACTCGTCGGCGATATCGCCGACGAGACCGATGGCGGCAGCGATGCCGCCGCGCCGGTGTCGGTCTAGGGCAGTCTTCGCAGCCCCACCCCGAGCCGGACTCAGACCCCCATGGCGTGGAAGCCGCCGTCGACATGGATCATCGAACCGGTGGTGGCCGGGAACCAGTCCGACAGCAGGGCAACGGTCGACCTGGCGACGGCGGAGGAGTCCTCGACGTCCCAGCCGAGCGGTGCCCGGTCGTCCCACACGTCCTCGAACTGGGTGAAGCCGGGGATCGACTTGGCGGCCATTGTCTTGATCGGGCCGGCAGCGACGAGGTTGACGCGAATGCCCTGGGGGCCGAGTTCGCGGGCCAGGTATCGGTTGGCCGATTCCAGCGCGGCTTTGGCGAAGCCCATCCAGTTGTATGCAGGCCAAGCGACTGTCGCGTCGAAGTCCAGCCCGACGATCGAGCCGCCGTTCGTCATCAGTGGCGCTGCGACTTCGGCGAGCGTCTTGAGGCTGTAGGCCGAGATCTCGACAGCGACCTTCACGTCGTCCCATGTGGCCCCCATGAAGTCGTCGCCGAGCGCAGCCTCCGGAGCGAAGCCGATCGCATGGAGCGCACCGTCGAGCGTGCCGAACTCGGCTGCGATGGCGTCGCGCAGGGTGGGCACGTGCTCGGGGTCGGTGACGTCGAACTCGAAGACCGACGGCTCGGTCGGGAGCTTGCGAGCGGTGCGTTGCGTGAGCCGCAGGCCTCGACCGGCACCGGTGAGGATGATCTCGGCACCCTCCTCCTGTGCGAGTTTGGCGATCCCGAACGCCAGCGACGCGTCGGTCAACACGCCGGTGATGAGGATCTTCTTGCCATCGAGCACGCCCACGTCGGGCCTCCTGGGATTCGTCGGTCGGATCGATCCTGTTTCGGACCGAGATGCCATATCGGAGGTTACGACGACGGCACTACGGTCTCGGCGATGCACGCAGCCGCCCCCATGTACCTCTACGACACCAGTCGAGGCGAGGTCGCAGCGTTCGCGCCAGGTGAGACCGTGACGATGTACGTCTGCGGGATCACGCCGTACGACGCCACTCACCTCGGGCACGCTGCGACCTATGTCACCTACGACGTGCTGCAGCGCCGGTTGATTGATCGAGGTCACCAGGTGCGCTACGTGCGCAATATCACCGACGTCGACGACGACATCATCCGCGCCGCCCGGTCGCGAGGCGTGCACTACCTCGACCTGGCGTTCGGCGAGACCGCTCGATTCGACGATGACATGGCGGCGCTGAATACGCTGCCGCCGTGGTCCGAGCCGCGAGCAACCGGTGCGATCAGCAATGTTCGTGGCCTGATCGACACCCTGCTCACCCAGGGTGATGCCTATCTGGTCGACGGCGCGGTGTACTTCGACACCCAGGCCGCGAACGGCTTCGGATCGCTCGCCCGTCTTGGCAAGGACCGGATGCGTCAGCTTGCCGAGGAGTGGGGCGAGCGTCCAGACGATCCCGCCAAGCGGAGTCCGCTCGATTTCGTGCTGTGGCGTCCGAGTGACGATGGCGAGCCGACATGGGAGGCCCGATGGGGGCGTGGCCGGCCGGGGTGGCACATCGAATGCAGTGCCCTCGCACTGCGCGAGTTGGGTCCCACGATCGACCTCCATGGCGGCGGTGTCGACCTTCTCTTTCCGCACCACGAATCGTGCCGGGCTCAGAGCGAAGCGGTTACTGGCCAGCCGTTCGCTCGACACTGGCTGCACCAGGCGATGGTCCACCTCGGCGGTCGCAAGATGTCGAAGTCGACCGGCAACCTCGTGTTCGTTGGCGATCTCCGTGAGCATCACGACGCTGCCGCGATCCGACTTGCGCTGCTGTTACACCGCTACCGCCGGCCGTGGAATTGGCGCGACGACCTTCTCACCGACGCCGAGGAACGCCTCGCACGGTGGCGCCGGGCCGGCCCCGGCGACGCCGCGCTCGATGCCACCCGAGCAGCGCTCGACGACGATCTCGACACGCCGACGGCACTGGCGGCGATCGACGCCGCCGCCGAGGCCGGGCAAGGGGTGTCGTCAGCGGCCGAGCTGCTCGGGGTCGCCCTGTGAACGCCTCGTGAACGGAGACACACACCGAGATTCCGCGGACGTATCGGCGGACCTGCGGGCCATACTGCTCTTGGAGAAGTTCAGGATGAGCGCGGATGGCTGACGGTGGACAAGAACTGCAGGCGATCGTGCGCGCGGTGCTCCGGCCGATTTTTCGCTCGATCTGGCGGATCCGGGTCTCGGGGGTCGAGAACATCCCAGCCACCGGTGGCGCCATCCTGACGCCCAACCACACCTCGGTGATCGACAGCTTCTTCCTGCCCGCTGTCGCGCCGCGCCCGGTCAGCTTCGTTGGCAAGGCCGAGTATCTCGACGACTGGAAGACCCGCAAGCTCTTCCCGGCCCTCGGCATGATCCCGATCGATCGCAGTGGCGGCGACGCAAGCCAACGGGCGCTCGATACGGCCGCTCGAGTTCTTGAAGGCGGCGACCTCTTCGCGATCTACCCCGAGGGCACCCGGTCTCGCACCGGCTTCCTTCACAAGGGGCACACGGGAGCCGCTCGGTTGTCGGTCCGCACTGGCTGCCCGATCGTCCCGGTCGGCATCAAGGGTTCTCGCTCGATCCAGCCACCTGACCAGCCGGTACCCAACGTTTTTCGTCCCGTCGAAATCCACTTTGGGACACCGATCCACCCGGCTGCCTCGGACTCGGTGAGCGATCAGCGGCTTCGGTTGCGTCAGGTCACCGATGAGGTGATGTTCGAGATTCGGCATCTCACCGGCCAGGACTATGTGAACGAGTACGCCGGCAAGACGTCGCCGTCTGTCGCCCAGACACTCCACGCGACCGTGTCGCCAGAGATGCCGGAGCGACGTTCCTCTGCTGAGGTCCTGCAGCCTGTTCTGACAGAGTCCCACCCGGTGTAACCAGCGAACGTCACCCCTCGGGGACAGGGCACGCCGATACCCTGAACGTCCTATGAGCGACGTGATCTCCGTACAGCTGCCAGATGGTTCTTCTCGTGAAGTCCCGGCCGGCACGACGACGTACGACCTCGCCTGCTCCATTGGCCCTCGTCTCGCCAAAGACGCCGTGATCGGCGTTATCGACGGCGTTGAGGTCGACCTTGACGTGCCGCTCTTCGACGGTGCGTTGGTCGAGATCGTCACCGGCGACACTGAGCGTGGTCTGCACACCATCCGACACTCGACCGCCCATGTGATGGCCCAGGCAATTCTCGACCTGTACCCCGGCACGCAGCTCGCGATCGGCCCGCCGGTCGAGTTCGGCTTCTACTACGACGTGGAACTGCCCGAGGGCAAGACCCTCTCCGACGATGACCTTGCGCAGATCGAGGCTCGCATGCAGGAGATCGTCAAAGCCGACCAGGCGTTCGAACGTCACGAGCTTCCTGCGGCCGAGGCGGCGGCGTTCTTCGCCGATGAGCCTTATAAGGCCGAGATTATCGAGCGGGTCACGTCTGGCGCTGCCAGCGGTGAGGACGCCGGTGAGATCGGCGGCGGTGACTCCATCAGCTACTACAGCAACGGCGATGGCTTCCGCGACATGTGCACCGGCCCGCACGTGCCGTCGACTGGTCGCCTCGGCGCGTTCAAGCTTCAGTCGGTCGCCGGTGCGTACTGGCGAGGCGACGTCACCCGTCCCATGCTGCAGCGCATCTACGGCACGGCGTGGGCCGACAAGAAAGCGCTGAAGACCCACCTTCAGATGCTTGCCGAGGCCGAGAAACGCGATCACCGTCGTCTCGCCGCCGAGCTCGACCTCGTGTCGTGGCCCGACGAACTCGGTCCCGGACTCGCCGTGTGGCACCCCAAGGGCGCGCTGATCCGCAAGATCATGGAGGACTACAGCCGCGACCGTCACGAAAACGGCGGGTACGAGTTCGTGTTCTCGCCGCATATCGCGAAGTCGGTGCTGTGGGAGACCTCAGGCCACCTCGACTTCTACGCCGACGGCATGTACCCGCCCATGGAGATGGATGGCGCGACGTACTACCCGAAGCCGATGAACTGCCCGTTCCACGTGATGATCTACAAGGCGAACCAGCGCAGCTATCGCGAGCTGCCGGTGCGCCTGTTCGAGCTTGGCGCCGTCTACCGCTATGAGTTGTCGGGTGCCTTGCACGGCTTGATGCGCAGTCGTGGCTTCACCCAGGACGACAGCCACATCTTCACCACGCGCGAGGACATCCAAAGCGAGCTGATGTCGCTGCTCGACTTCGTGCTCTCTGTGTTGCGGGCGTTCGGCTTCGAGGATTTCCAGGCGAAGCTCTCGACTCGTCCGCCCGAGAAGTCGGTCGGCGAGGACGAGCTGTGGGACGAGGCCACCGAAGGTCTTCGCGCGGCACTCGATCGCAGCGGGCTCGACTACATCACCGACGAGGGTGGCGGCGCGTTCTACGGCCCGAAGATCGACGTCGACGTCAAGGACGCCATCGGCCGTGCGTGGCAGCTGTCGACCATCCAGCTCGACTTCAACCTGCCCGAACGCTTCGATCTCGAGTACGTCGCCAGCGACGGCGAGCGAAAGCGACCCGTGATGATCCACCGGGCGCTGATGGGTTCGGTTGAGCGCTTCTTCGGCGTGCTGATCGAACACTACGCCGGCGCCTTCCCGGCATGGCTGGCACCGACCCAGGTCCGGATCCTCCCGGTCGCCGAAGTCCACGCCGACCACGCGCACGGCGTCGCCGCTCGCCTGCGTTCGTCGGGCTTCCGGGTTGATGTCGTCGGCGCAGTCGAACAACTCGGCAAGCGAGTTCGCAGCGGCAAGGTCGAGAAGTTGCCCTACATCCTCGTGGTCGGCGACGACGACGTTGCGAACGACACGGTCGGCGTCAACAAACGAGGCCACGACACGCCCGAGCGAGACGTCACCGTCGACGACTTCATCGCCCGTCTGGGCGACGACGTCGAGAACAAGGTCTGAGTCGTGGAGCATCTCTGGGCGGGTTGGCGCAGCGCCTACGTCCAGGGAGCTGACGTCCAAGCGGGCCACGACGAGCGTCCGGCGATCGAGGTCGACGACGGCCAGACCCTGTTCGAGGCGATCCTGTATTCCGGGTATCCCGACCGCGACACACTGATCCTTTGGCGAGGGGAGCGGGTCTTCGCCATGCTCAACGCCTTCCCCTACACCTCCGGCCACCTCATGGTGCTGCCGATGCGGGCAGTCGAGCAGCTCACCGAGCTCGACGACACCGAGCACGCTGAGCTGTGGCATGGCGTGCGTCTCGCAACACGGGCGGTCGAGGCGGCCTATGCGCCGCAGGGCATCAACATCGGCGCAAACCTCGGCAGGGGAGCGGGCGCCGGGATTCCCGACCACCTGCACGTGCACGTCCTGCCCCGCTGGAATGGCGACACCAACTTCATGACCGCGATAGCGAATACCCGCGTGATGCCTGAGTCTCTCTCGTCGACCTGGGAACGTCTCCACGCAGCATGGCCCAACACCTGACCCGTGGCCCGCAGCCCGCATGGGCCTAGCCTCGGGACATGGCCGAACATGGCGACATGGCTGAGATCAGCGACGAACACAACCACGGTGTGACCGGGGCCGCCGAGGTTGATCTCGGCGAGATCCGAGACGAACTCCCGGCCGACCTTGACCCGTCCCAGGTCACGGCGCCGTACCTCTTCCCCAACAACAGCCGTCGCAAGATCCCGGCGGTGCTCTACACCTTGATCGGCATCGGCTGCATCGTGTTGTGGCAGACCGCTGGCGATGAGGCCGTGCTCGTCAACCGTGGCTTCGGCGTCGCCGGCACCGTGTTGATTGTCATCGGGCTCTACCACTGGCAGGGGGGCTGGGATCTTTCGTTCGACGAGGAGCAGGCGCTCGGTGCTGCCGCTGAAGAGGTCGGGTTCCCGGCCGGGCATGCGTCGGCGCAGTTGGGTTGGCGTGGTCTTCGCAGCCGCCCGACCTGGCGCATCCTGCTCTACAGCAACGAAAAGGTTCCCGAGAAGCGTGGCCTGGTGCTTGTGGACGGCGTGAACGGCGAGATCATCGATCGCTTCGTTGAGGACAATCCCGAGGACTGGTCCGGCTACGACGTGTAGCGGTGATGTGACCTCTGTCGTGCCCTGAACGGCCGATCCGGGCCCGGCTGTTACCCTGACGGGAGCAACCCGGGAGGGGTTCACATGTTCGATGGCAACTTGCGTACGCAGGTCGATCGCGGGCTGACACCTATCGGCCGCAGCCTCGTCAAGACCGGCATCACGCCCGACGTGATCACGATCATTGGCATCGTGATGTCTGGCGTCGCCGCCGTGACCATCGGTGCGGGTTATCTGCGCGTCGGTTTCTTGTTCTTGCTGCTCACCGCCATTCCCGACGCCCTCGATGGAGCGGTGGCCCGTGCGGCGGGCACCGGCTCGAAGCGCGGGGCCTATTTCGACTCGGTGAGCGATCGACTCACCGACGGGATGCTCTTCGGCGGTGTTGCGTGGTACCTCGCAAGCACCGAACCGGGCCGCATCATGATGTTGCCGGTGGCGATCATGGGTCTCGCCATGTTCATCTCGTACCAGCGGGCCAAGGCCGAGTCGCTCGGCTGGGATGCCAAGGGCGGCATCATGGAACGTGCCGAGCGCATCGTCGTGCTCGCCTTCGCACTGCTGTTCCCGGAGCTGCTGATCGCCACCCTCTGGGTGATGCTGGTCCTCACCGCCATCACCGCCGTCCAGCGGTTCGTGAAGGTCTGGAAGCAGGCCACCGCCGAGCACGATCGTCCCGCCCCAGCCCGCCGGGCCCGGCGCCGGCCTCGCACCCGCACCTCGGTCGAGCCGTTGTGGCGTCAGCGCATGCGCGAGCGTCGCGAAGCCCGCAACGGCTGAGCGTCGCAATCTGCATCATGGCCGGCGTTGCGGCCTACAAGGCTGGTTCCTTTCTGGCTCGCACCGTCCCGGACGCCATTGCCACGAGTGTCGCCCGCGCCGGCGGTTTCACTGCGGGTCTGATGGCTGGCGACGCCGGCACGATCGTGGGTCGCAACCTCGAGCGTGTCTACGGTCGCCCGCTCAGCGACGCAGAGAAAAAGCGCAAGATCGCTGAGACGTTCGAGTGGTACGGGCGCTACTACGTCGAGTCGTTCCGCCTGCCCGAGGTCAGCGTCGACGAACTCGACCGCGGCTTCTCCTACGACGGGGTCGCGTCCATCGAGGCCAACTGCGGTCCGGGCAAGTCTGGTGCAATCCTCGCTCTGCCTCACCTCGGAACGTGGGAATGGGCGGCGTTTTGGCTCGCCCGGGTCCTCAAGGTGAAGGTGACGGCGATCGTCGAACCACTGCAGCCGCCCGAACTCTTCGAGTGGTTCGTCGGATTGCGCGAGTCCCTCGGCATGGAAATCCATCCGCTTGGCCCCGATGCGGGAAAGCAGATCATCGATGCCCTCGGCCGAGGCCATCTTGTGTGTCTGCTCTGCGACCGCGACCTGCAGGGCAATGGTGTGCCCGTCGAGTTCTTCGGCGAGAAAACGACCCTTCCCGGCGGTCCGGCCACGATCGCGCTCCGCACGGGTGTGCCCTTGATGCCAGCGGCGGTGCCGTGGCGCGACCACGCCCGTCACGGATGGTGCCGACCTCCGTTGAAGATCGAACGCACCAAGGGAGCGCGGCTGCGCGAGGACATTCAGCGCGTGACCCAGATGATCGCCGATGAGTTCGAGATCATGATCCGGGAGACGCCCGAGCAGTGGCATCTGCTCAACCCCAATTGGCCGAGCGACTATGAGGCGCTCGGTCGCGAGATCCCCGAACACCTCCGGGACCTCTGAGCGGACCTCGGTCTGCCAGACTCAGAACCATGCGGATCGGGATCATCTGCCCCTACAGCCTGACGCTCCCCGGCGGCGTGCAGATGCAGGTCCTCGGCCTGGCCCGGGCGTTGCGCAAGCAGGGGGAACGGGTTCGGGTGCTGGCCCCGTGCGACGGCCCGCCCCCTGACGCCGGCGTCACGCCGCTCGGCAACAGTCTGCCGACGGCTGCCAACGGCTCGATTGCCCCGGTTGCCCCCGACCCTTCTGCCCAGTTGCGGGTCATCCGGGCCATGCGTGACGAGGACTTCGACGTCATCCATCTTCACGAACCGTTGTCGCCCGGACCGAACCACACGGCTCTCCTGACTCGTCCGGCTCCGCTGATCGGGACCTTTCACGCTGCGGGCGGCAGCTTGGCCTACGACATGATGCCGCGGGCCACCCGCTTCCTGGCTGGTCGACTCGATGATCGCTGCGCTGTGAGCGAGGACGCCAAGGAGATGGCCCAGGAGGCCCTGGGTGGGCACTACGACCTCACGTTCAACGGGGTCGAACTTGCCCGGTTCGCGTCGGGGGCGCCGCACCCGACGAGCGCACCGACGATCTTCTTCCTCGGCCGTCACGAGCCTCGCAAGGGCCTGAGGGTGCTCCTTGACGCGATGTCGCAGCTTCCACCCGAGACCCGTCTGTGGGTCGCAGGGGAGGGGCAGGAGACCGACGAACTCATGGCCGAGCACGCCGGCGACGGCCGCATCGAGTGGCTCGGCACCATCTCCGAGACCGAAAAGATCGCCCGTCTGCGCGGTGCCGACGTGTTCTGTGCCCCCTCGCTCGGTGGCGAGTCGTTCGGCATCGTGTTGCTCGAGGCGATGGCGGCCGGCACAGCCGTGGTCGCTGGCGACATCCCCGGCTACGCCAACGTCGCCCGCCAGGGTCGCGACGCCTTGCTGGTGCCACCGAACGACGCCCGTGAGTTGGCCCAGGCCCTCACGGCGGTGCTCTCTCGGGCAGATGAGCGCGAACGACTTGTCGAATCGGGTCTGAAGCGGGCCGAGGAGTTCTCGATGGCCCGCCTCGCTCAGCTCTATCTCGCCCGGTACGAGCGGCTCGCCGCCGGCGCTCCTCGCTGACTCGGGCCGGCTGCGGCCAGGCAAGCGTCGTTCAGCGATACATTGGGCTTCTGCGCGGCAGGCGCCGCGCACGAGAGGAATCCATGGTCATCGCCTTGATCGTTCTGGGCATCGTCGTCGTGCTGGTCTTCTACGTGATCAGCCTCTACAACAACCTGGTGAAGCTGCGGAACCGCATTGAGAATGCGTGGGCCCAGATCGATGTCCAGCTCAAGCGCCGCTGGGATCTCATCCCGAACCTCGTTGAGACCGTCAAGGGGTACGCCGCTCACGAAAAGGAGACCCTCGAGTCGGTCATCGCCGCCCGCAACGCCGCCACCACGGCGTCAGGCCCGCAGCAATCCGCTGGCGCCGAGAACATGCTCACCGGTGCGTTGCGCCAACTCTTTGCCGTTAGCGAGGCCTATCCGGACCTCAAGGCCAACCAGAATTTCCTTGAGTTGCAGGAAGAACTCACCGGCACCGAGGGGCGCATCGCGTACGCTCGCCAGCACTACAACGACCAGGTGCTGAAGTACAACACGGCGATCGAGACCTTCCCCGCCGTGGTCCTTGCCGGTCCGCTCCGCTTCACCGAGCGGGAGTACTTCGAGGCCGACGACGAGAGCCGCGGCAACGTCCAGGTCGAGTTCTAGGCAAACCGGAGTCCTGGTCGTGCCCAACGTGTCGTCCCCTGCACTCGCAGCGATTCCTGCAGTACCGCTTGGCGTGATTGTCGCGGTCGTGCTGGCCGTGGCCGTCCACCCTGTCGCCGGGTTGGTGCTCGGTGGTGCCGCCGGTTCCGCCGTCTTCCTCTGGGCGCTCAATGGTGCCGTCGGCGCTGCGCTTCGTGCGCTCGGCGCGTCCCCGCTCGGCGATGGACGTGAGCCGCGGCTGGAGAGCCTCGTCGAGTCGATCTGTGCCAGCCACGGCATCGCGGAACCGATCCTCTACGTCGTCGAGAGTTCGGCGATCGACGCTGCCGTGGTCGGCAAGCCCGACGACCCCCGTCTCGTCGTCACCCGCGGTGTGCTTACCAAGCTCGAGCGCCTGGAGATCGAAGCGGTCGTCGCCCGCGAGATGACCCTGTTCGGCAACGGGGTTGCGGCGGCCACGATGCTCGTGTCGCCGGCCCTTGGCCCGGTCGCTGCCGGCCTCCGCAAGCGGCTGCTCGACGATCGTCGGCTCGTTCGAGCCGACTTCGAGGCCGTGGGCGTTACCCGCTACCCGCCGGCGCTCGCCTCTGCCTTCGAGAAGGCCCTTGAGTCGGCGCGGATCAGCCACAACGCCAGGGCTGATCATCTCTGGATGATCGGGAGTGGCACCGACTCCGTCCAGCCAGATATGCGCGAGCGGGTCGACGCCCTTCGAGAGCTCTGACATGAGCAGGGTGTGGGCAGCAGTGCTTGCCCTCGGCCTTGGTGCCGCCGCCTGCGGTGGCGCACAGCCAACGATCGAGGCGGATATGAGCACCGACACAGATGCCGCCAGCACGGATGTCGAGTCCGACGACCCGACAACCAACGTCGCGCCTTCCACCACGGCGCCGGTCGTCATCGAGGAGGGACCCAAGGCGCCGTTCACGGGGCTGGCCGCCGAGGAGGGCCTCCTTGACGCCCCGGCGCTCGTCGTCAAGATCTCGAACAACGACGATCGAAGTCTCGAGGCGTTGATCGGTCTCGATGACGCCGACGTCGTCATCGAAGAACGAATCGAGGATCGCGCCACCCGGTTCGCCGCGATCTTTCACTCGCGGCTTCCTGATGTCGTCGGCCCTATCCGTTCGGCCCGAACCACCGACCTCGCCCTGCTCGCCAACCTCGGCGCGCCGCTCTTTGTGTTCTCCGGAGCCAACGTCGCCGTGCTGTCGGAGCTGCGACAATTCGCCCGCAACGACGGCGCGGTGTTGATCCCCGATGCCGGTGACGGCGTCTATCACTTCCGCGACACCAGCTTTTCGCCCCCCGACAACCTCTTCATCGATCTCGGCGTCGTCCGAGACAGTTTTGGTGCCGAAGCGGGGATCCCCGAACCGATCTTTGCCTTCCGCGACGCCGAGACCGACACCCGGCCTGCAAGCGTCGATGGTTCGGGTGTCACCGTGACCGGCCGCGATGCCGTGAGCTTCGTCCACGATCCTGCTCGAGGGTATGTCCGTGTCCAGGACGGTGCCGTCCACGTCACCCGCGATGGGGTGCCGCTCGTGTACACCAACGTGGTCGTGATGGAGACCCGCTACGTCACCAACGCAAACGATGCCGAGTCTGTCGATGCGGTCACGGTCGGCGAAGGCCCCGTCGACATCATGATCGGTGGTCTTCGCTTCACCGGCACCTGGAGCCGTAGCGCCGACACCGAGCCGTACGTCTTCTCGGCCGCCAACGGCGACGAGATCGTTCTGGAGCCCGGCACGACATGGGTCACGCTTGTGCCACAAGGCACCTACGAGTTCTCCGTCGACCAGGCGTCCCGAGGTCTCGTCCTGGGGACGGATGAGTAGAGTTGGCCCATGACCGATCAGTCCCTTCCCAGCCAAGCGCGATCGACCGGTAGCCCCCTTGTCAAGCGTGGGCTCGCCGAGATGCTCAAGGGCGGCGTCATCATGGATGTCGTCAACCCCGAACAGGCTCGCATCGCCGAGGATGCCGGCGCCGTGGCCGTCATGGCGCTCGAACGTGTGCCCTCCGACATCCGCAAGGAAGGTGGCGTCAGCCGCATGTCCGACCCGGAGATGATCCAGGGCATCCAAGAGGTTTGCTCCATCCCGGTGATGGCGAAGGCTCGCATCGGCCACTTCGCCGAGGCGCAGATCCTGCAGTCGCTCGGTGTCGACTACATCGACGAGTCCGAGGTCCTCACCCCGGCCGACGAAACCCACCACATCGACAAGTTCGCGTTCGACGTGCCGTTCGTGTGCGGTGCGACCAACCTCGGAGAGGCGCTGCGGCGCATCAGCGAGGGCGCCTGCATGATCCGATCGAAGGGGGAGGCTGGCACGGGCAACGTGGTCGAGGCCGTGCGCCACATCCGTTCGATCAACGGCGACATTCGCAAAATCACCCAGGCTGACTCCGCTGAGCTGTTCGAGTGGGCCAAGCAGTTGCGGGCGCCTCTGCCGTTGATCCAGGAGATCGCCGAGACCGGCGAACTCCCCGTCCCGGTGTTCTGCGCCGGTGGTATCGCCACCCCAGCCGATGCGTCGCTTGTGATGCAGTTGGGTGCGCAGGCTGTGTTTGTCGGCTCTGGCATTTTCAAATCCGATGAGCCAGTCAAGATGGCCAACGCCATCGTCGAAGCCGCCACCCACTACCAGGATCCCCAGATCCTGGCGAAGGTGTCGACCGGTCTCGGTGACGCGATGAAGGGTCTTGAGATGGCGACGCTTGAGACCAAGCTCGCCGAGCGGGGTTGGTGACCAGCCCGGTTACGGTCGGCGTCCTGGCACTCCAGGGTGCCTTCGCTGCGCATCTCGCGATCCTTCGGGGTCTCGGTGTCGCAGCGTGCGAGGTCAAGACCAATGAGCAGTTGGCCTCTGTCGACGCGCTTGTGATTCCGGGCGGCGAGTCGACGACGATGTCGATGCTGCTCGTGAAGGGTGACATGCTCGACCCACTGCGCCAGCGGGTGGCTGACGGCATGCCGGTCTTCGGAACCTGCGCTGGCATGATCCTGTGCTCGGAGCGGATCGAGGATGGCCGCGCCGACCAGCACTGCCTGTCGGCGCTCCCGATCGTGTCCAGGCGTAACGGTTACGGCCGCCAGATCGATTCGTTCGAAGCTGAGCTCGATGTCACGGGGCTCGACGAGCCGTTCCACGGCGTGTTTATTCGCGCGCCGGTTGTCGAGTCGGTCGGCGAGGAGGTCACCGTGCTCGCCGCCGTCGACGGGCAACCCGTGCTCTGTTCGTATGGCCCCGTTACGGTTGCATCGTTTCATCCGGAGCTGTCGGGCGACCCCCGACTGCACCGGCGTTGGTTGATCGACGCCGGGCTCCTCCCCGAGGGTCTGGCGAAGGCCAGCGACGAGACAGCGGAGGTCACGCCGTGAGCGGTCATTCCAAGTGGGCGACGATCAAGCACAAGAAGGGTGCGGCCGACGCGAAACGCGGCAAGCTCTTCGCCAAGCTGATCAAGCAGGTCGAGGTCGCGGCCCGTCAGGGCGGCGGTGATCCTGATGCCAACCCGACACTGCGCACCATGTTCCAAAAGGCGCGCGATAACTCGGTGCCACTCGACACGATCGAGCGTGCCGTCAAGCGCGGCACGGGTGAGCTCGAAGGCGTCAACTACGAGACGGTCACGTACGAGGGCTACGCGCCGGGTGGAATCGCGCTGTTGATCGAGTGCCTCACCGACAACCGCAACCGCACGTCGGGCGATGTTCGCTCCACCCTGTCGAAGAATGGTGGCTCGCTTGCCGAACCCGGCGCGGTGTCGTGGCAGTTCGAACGCAAGGGCGTCATCCTCGTGCCGTCGTCGGTCGAGGAGGACGACGTCATGCTCGTCGCGCTCGATGCGGGCGCCGAAGACATTGTCGACGAGGGAGAGATGTGGCGGGTCACCACCCCACCATCGGACCTGCCGCAGGTGCGTGAGGCGCTCGACGAGGCCGGTATTGCGGTTGAGTCGGCCGACCTCGCCATGCTCCCGACCTCCACCGTCGAGGTCACCGATGTCGCCCAGGTGAAAGGGCTGATGAAGCTCATGGACCTGCTCGACGATCTCGATGACGTGCAGGACGTGCACGGGAACATGGACGTCAGCGACGAACTGATGGACGAAGCGTCGGCCTGATCGGCATCGACGCGAGATCGACGGTCGCGCCCGCCGTCTCGGCTGGCACCACCCGTTCTCGATGACCCGCTAGGGTCGTACACATGTTCGTGTTGGGGATCGACCCGGGGCTCTCCCGTTGTGGGTACGGCTGTGTCGAGCATGGCCGCACGCCTCGTGCTGTGGCGGCCGGCGTCATCCGCACCGACCCGGCCCTCGATCTGCCGCACCGGCTTGCCGAGATCCAGCTGGAATTGCGGGCCCTGATCATGGAGCTGCGCCCCGACGTGGTGGCGATCGAGCGAGTGCTGTTCCAGCACAACGTCTCGACTGCGATGGGCGTCGGGATGGCGAGCGGGCTCGCAATGGCCGAGGCCGTCGCTGCGGGCTGCGATGTCGTCGAGTACTCGCCCAACGAGATCAAGCAAGCGGTCGCCGGCTCCGGATCGGCCGGTAAGCACGAGATCGGCGAGATGGTGCGGACCCTCCTCGGCCTGCCCAACGCGCTGTCCCCGGTCGATGCCGCTGATGCCACCGCCGTGGCGCTGTGCCACCTTGCCCGGGTTCCCGGCCGCCGTGCCCGAGCGGCCATCACCGCCTCCCAGAAAGCGAGTGCGTCATGATCGGTTCGTTGCGTGGTCGTCTGCTCGACCGTGGGCCCGACGGCGAACTCCTCATCGAAGTCGGTGGCATCGGTCACCGGGTGCAGGTCACGCCGTCCACCTCGGTCACGATCGGCGAACTCGACGGTGAGGTGTTCGTCCACACGCACCACGCCGTTCGAGAAGATTCCGAGACGCTGTATGGCTTCGCCACCATCGCCGAACGGCGAGTGTTCGAGTCGTTGATCTCGGCCCATGGCGTCGGCCCCGCCCTCGGTTTGGCGATCCTGTCGGTGCACGGCCCCGACGCCTTGCGTCGAGCCGTCGCCGAGGACGATGTCGCTGCGCTCTGCCTCGTTCCCGGCGTCGGGAAGAAGACGGCGGCGCGGCTCGTGATGGAGTTGAAGTCGAAGCTTGATCTGCCAGAAGGTGAGATCGTCGTGCCATCCGGTGACGGCGACCAGGCGTCGGTGAGGGGCGATTCCCGGGCCGATGTTCGCACCGCACTCGAAGGTCTCGGCTATGGGGTCGATGAGATCCACGCCGTTCTGGTCGACTTGCCCACCGATGGCGATGTGGGCGGGTTGCTCAAGGACGCACTTCGCCGGCTCGCTTCGGGTGTTTGATCCCGTGCCTGGTGCACCTGACTGCTAGGAACTCCGCATGGCCCGCGAAGAACTCCTCTCACCGGACGACCAGCCCGAGGACGCCGGCCTGCTGCTCGACGAGCCCGGGCTGCGGCCCAAAACATTGTCGGAGTTCGTCGGTCAGTCGGAGCTGAAAGGGCATCTCGGTGTCATGCTCGGCGCCGCTGCTCGTCGTCGTGAAGCCGCCGATCATCTGCTCTTCGCCGGCCCGCCCGGCCTCGGAAAGACGACGCTCGCCAACATCATTGCTGCCGAGATGGGCACCAACCTTCAGGTGACGTCGGGCCCAGCCCTCGAACGCGCGGGTGATCTGGCGTCGATCCTCTCGAAGCTCGAGGACGGTGACGTGCTGTTCATCGACGAAATTCATCGCTTACCTCGCCCCGTTGAAGAGGTTCTGTATCCGGCGATGGAGGATTTCCGCATCGATGTTGTGCTCGGCAAGGGTCCGGCTGCTCGCTCGATCCCGCTCGATCTCGCCCGCTTCACGCTGGTCGGGGCCACCACCCGCACTGGCCTGATTACCGGCCCATTGCGCGATCGCTTCGGACTGGTGGCTCGACTCGACTACTACGAGGTCGATGATCTTCAGTCGATCGCAATGCGGGCAGCTGGCATCCTCGAGGTCGACATCGACGAGGGCGGTGCTTTCGAGATCGCCCGCCGTTCGCGCGGGACACCCCGTATCGCCAACCGATTGCTGCGCCAGGTGCGCGACTACGCCGAGGTCGAACGCGACGGTCACATCTCGACCGAGGTCGCAAAGGATGGCCTGTCGTTCTTCGGTGTCGATGAGCTCGGTCTCGACAAGGCCAGCCGAGCGGTGCTCGATTCGGTGTGCCGCCGTTTCGGGGGCGGTCCGGTTGGTCTGTCGACCCTCGCCATCTCGGTCAGTGAGCCCACGGAGACCGTGGAGGACGTGTACGAGCCGTACCTCATCCAGCAGGGCTTGTTAATGCGCACCCCGCGGGGCCGCGTCGCTACGCCAGCGGCCTACGCCCACATGGGCTTGGCGCCGCCTCCGGCCGCGTCCACCGGCCCCAAATCGCAGACCGGCCTGTTTGACTCCGGCGAGGAGTAGGGCGCCCACGAGCGGGTCGGGGGCGAAAACTCGTACCCTCGATCAGGTGACGGATCGCCCCGAGACGCTCGCTGATATCGACTACGACCTCCCCCTGGAGCGCATCGCTCAGGAACCGATCGAGCCGCGCGACGCCGCCCGACTGCTCGTCGACCGAGGCGATCATGTCGAGCATCGCCATGTGCGCGACCTGCCCGACCTGTTGCATCCCGGCGATCTTGTCGTCGTCAATGACACCAAGGTCCTGCCCGCTCGGATTCCGGTCCGTCGTTCCACCGGAGGCGCCGCCGAGATCCTGCTTCTCGAGGAGCGCCACGATGGCTCGTGGGAGGTGCTTGCAAAGCCGAGCAAGAAGCTCAAGCCTGGCGACCTCGTCACCGCCGACGGCGTGACGATCGAGATGGGCGAGGATCTCGGCGACGGCCGTCGGGTCGTGTGGCTCGATCCGGGAGATGCCGATTTGCACGCACGGCTGGCAGAGGTCGGCCTTCCGCCGCTTCCGCCGTACATCGAGAACCAGATCGATGACCCGTCCCGATACCAGACCGTCTTCGCCGACCGCCCGCTCTCGGCGGCCGCGCCGACCGCCGGCCTGCACTTCACGCCGGAGGTTCTCGAAGCGCTGCGGGCGATCGGCATCGAGACGGCGACCGTAGAACTCGCCGTCGGCCTCGACACGTTCCGTCCGGTGATGGTCGACCGTCTTGACGACCATGTGATGCATAGCGAGTGGTACCGGGTCCCTGATGAGACGGTCGCTGCCATCGAGAAGGCGGAACGAGTCGTTGCGATCGGCACCACCGTCGTGCGCTCGCTCGAGTCGTGGAAGGCCTCCGGTGAGCAGTCGGGTCGCAGCAGCCTTTTCATTCGGCGCCCGTATGCATGGAAGGCGGTCGACGTGTTGCTCACGAACTTCCACCTCCCTCAGTCGACACTGCTGTGCTTGGTCGACGGATTTGTCGGTCCTCGATGGCGGCAGCTCTACGAGACGGCGGTCGCCGAGGAGTACCGCTTCCTCAGTTTCGGCGATGCCATGTTGCTGGAGCGCTGAGCGAGGTCGGGGTCCCGTAGCATCGGGTCGATGCGTGCGAGCTTCGTCGAGACGGCCCGAGATGGGCAGGCCCGCTGTGGCGTGGTGACCACGGCCCGCGGCGAGTTCACGACACCGCGTTTCATGCCGGTCGGCACGCGCGGAGCGATCGTGCATCTCGATGCGGGCGATGTCGAAGCGCTCGGCGCCGAGGTCATCTTGGCCAATACGTACCACCTCATGATGCGACCCGGTGCTGACGTCGTTGAAACGCTTGGTGGCATCCACGGCATGGCCGACTGGGACGGTCACGTTCTCACCGACTCGGGTGGTTACCAGATCTTCTCCCTTGGCCCCGAGGTGTCCGACGAGGGCGCCACGTTCAAGTCGACCTACGACGGCTCGACCCACCTCCTCACGCCGGAGGGCGCTGTCGATGTCCAGGCCAAGATCGGCGCCGACATCCAGATGGTGCTCGACGTCTGCCCGTCGTCGATCGCCGACCTCAGCGTCGTCCGCAGTGCGGTCGAACGCACCGGCCGATGGGCCGAACGAGGTCGGGCCGCCTTCCTCGACCATCCCGACGCGGCACGCCGCCAGTGCCAGTTCGGCATCGTGCAAGGCGGTACTGATGAAGCGTTGCGCGAACAGTCCGCTCGCCAGGTCACCGACATCGGCTTTGATGGCTACGCCGTTGGTGGCTTGAGCGTGGGGGAGGATCGCAGCGAGATGCTCTTCGGGCTTGATGCGTGCATGGATCTCCTCCCGCTCGATCAACCCCGATATTTCATGGGCCTGGGCGACCCCATCGGCATCGTTGAGTCGGTTGCTCGCGGTGTCGACATGTTCGACTGTGTTTTGCCGACCCGGTTGGCTCGCCATGGCACGATCCTGACCGACGGCGGCCGCTACAACCTGACCCGTTCCGAGTTCGCTACCTCGACCGAACCGCTCGATCCGGCGTGGCCCGAGAGCCCTGCGGCCCGGTGGTCGAAGGGGTATTTGCGTCACCTCTTACTCGCCAAGGAGCCGACCGCAGCGAGGATTCTCACGCTCCACAACGTCGCCTGGCTGCTTCGGTTCATGGATCGGATGGCCGACGCAATCCGGTCAGGAACCTTCGAGGACTTCCGGCTTCGCGTTCATGACGTGTGGGGCCCCCGCTAGCCTCTCTCCAGTCCGTCCACCAGCGTCAGGAATCTCATGGGCAGTCTGATCTTTCTCGCACTCCTGCTCGGCGTCATGTACTTCATCCTCATCCGGCCGCAGCAGCGCCAGGTGAAGGAGCAGCAGGCTCGTATTCGGTCGCTCGAGGCCGGCATGGTCGTCGTCACGAACTCCGGTATCCATGGCGCTATCGCCGAGGTCGAGGACAAGGTCATCTGGCTTGAAGTCGCCCCGGAGATCGAGTTGAAGATCTCCAAGGGTGCGGTCGCTGAGATCCTCACCGACGATGACGATGATGATGGCGACGACGAGGGCGTCGACGACCTCGCCGCGGACGACGTCGACTCCTGAGCGACGTGCGTCGTCAGCTCACCTACGTCATCGGGATCATTGCGATCTCGGTCGCCGGTCTCGCGTATACCTTCGCGGCAGGAAACGAGCCGTTGCTCGGTCTTGACCTGCAGGGCGGGGCATCCGTCGTGCTCGAGCCAGAACCACTGCCCGATGGCCAAGAGATCACCGAGGAGACGCTCGACCAGGCGGTCGACATCATCCGTAACCGCGTCGATGGTCTTGGTGTCCGTGAGCCTGAGGTGACCCGCCAGGGTGAGACGATCCTGGTCCAGATTCCCGGTGTCGATGATCAGCAGCGTGCGATCGACCTTGTCGGCCAGACCGCTGAACTTCGCTTTCGACCGGTGATCGAACAAGCCACCTTTGACGACGAGGTCTCCTTCAACGCCGCTCTTGCGGCGATCGAGGCTGGGGAGCTCGACGGTGCTGCGCTCACGGAGGCGCAGGCCATCGTCGACCGGTGGACCCTCACGCCCGACGCGGCCACGTCGGAGCCGTCGGTGTTGCAGGAGCGCAACAACCCGAGCTTCCAGGGTCGGATCCGGATGGGTCCGGTGCCGACCGTGCTCGAGCCCGAGGTGCCCGGTCAGCGCCTGACCGGCGAGGCCCTCGAGAGCGCAGCCGCTCGCTTCAATGTGCAGCAGGGCTGGTCGGTTGCGCCGATCTTCACGTCTGGTTCACCCGGCATCGACGACTTCAACGTCATCGCAGCAGCCTGCAACGCCTTCCAGCCTTCGTGCCCGGCCGGGCGGGTTGCCATTGAGATCGACGGGTTCGTCGAGTCGGCCCCGAGTGTCAACGCCGCCTCCTTCGAGCGCGACCAGATCACGATCTCCGGCTCGTTCACCGAGGAGGAGGCCAAGGACCTCGCCCTGGCGCTCAACTTCGGTGCCCTGCCGCTCGAACTCACCCCGCAAGAGAGTCGCATCGTCAGCTCCACCCTCGGTGAGGATGCTCTCGACGCCGGCGTGCTCGCCGGCCTGATTGGCGTGCTGCTCGTCTCGATCTATCTGATCGCCTATTACCGCTACCTCGGTGTCGTGGCGATCGTGTCGTTGCTGATCTCTGGTGCGCTGCTGTGGAGCATCGTCGCCTGGCTCGGTGCCTCACAGGGGCTCGCGCTCACCCTTGCCGGGGTCACCGGCCTGATCGTGTCGATCGGCGTGTCGGTCGATTCCAACGTCGTCTACTTCGAGCATCTGAAGGAGGACGTGAAGGGTGGCCGAACGATCCGGTCAGCCGTGGAGCGGTCGTTCCCGATCGCCTACTCGACGATCGTGAAGGCCAATGTGGCAAGCCTGATCGCTGCGGTCGTGCTGTACACCCTCACCGTCGGTCAGGTCCGTGGCTTCGCCCTTTTCCTCGGGCTCGCCACGGTGCTCGACCTCGTCGCCACGTACTTCTTCATGGGCCCTGTGATCCGCATCCTCGCCAACCTCGACATCGATCTCGCCCGGAAACCCAGCACGTACGGCATCCCGAAGGCGCGTGACGCCACACCGGAGTCGGCAACGACCGGAGGTGCCTCGTGAAGACGCTCCGCATGCTCTTTCGCAACGAGCACCACTTCGACTTCCCGGCGATGTGGCGCACGGCCCTTGTTGGTTCGGCGGTGCTTGTCCTCATCAGCGTTGGTGCCCTGGTGTTCCGTGGCCTCAACCTCGGGATCGAGTTCGAAGGCGGCACGGCGTGGGAGGTGACCGCTCCTGGCGTGTCTGTCGCCGACACCCGCGACGCCCTCGGCGGCACCGGCGCCGAGAGTGGCAAGATCCAAACCCTTGGTTCCGACGCGATCCGGGTCCGGGCCGATCTCGACACGCAGGACGAGGTCGCAGTGGTCACGGCGACCCTCGCCGAGCTCGCCTCGGTCGATGTCACCGATGTCAGCGTGACCACGGTCGGCCCGTCGTGGGGTGATCAGATCACGAGTAAGGCCCGCAACGCGCTCTTTTGGTTCTTCATCATCGTCGCGGGCTACATCGCCGTGAGGCTCGAATGGAAGATGGCCGTGGGCGCGCTTGTGGCCGTGGCCCATGACATCGTCATTTCGGTCGGTGTCTACGCAATCTTCCAGTTTGAGGTCACGCCTGCGACCGTGATCGCGTTCCTGACGATCATGGGCTACTCCCTGTACGACACGATCGTTGTCTATGACAAGGTTCGCGATGTCGGTGGGCGGCTCACCGTCACCGGTCGCTACACCTACAGCGAGATGATGAATCAGTCGCTCAACCAGGTGTTGATGCGTTCGATCAACACCTCGATCACGTCGGTGCTCCCGGTGTTGTCGATGCTGCTCATCGGCTCGGTCTTCCTCGGGGCGCTGACGCTGCAGGAGTTCGCCATCGCCTTGCTGATCGGCATCCTGGTCGGCACCTACTCATCGGTTTTCGTCGCTGCGTCCGTCGTGGCGTACATGAAGGAGCGCGAAGCTGAAAACCGGGCGGTCGCCGACAAGATCCGCGCGCGCGAAGGCGAGAGCGGTACCCGACGCGTGAGCGAGGACGACGTCGCCCTCGCTGGTATCCCGACCACCCGCGAGCGGCCGAGCAGCAGCGGCGGTCGGACCTCGAGCAGCCAGCGTTCCCCCCGAGGCCAGGCAGCACAGCGAGGCGCAGCGGCGAAACGCACGCAGGCGTCTGCTCGAACCGGTCAGCCGCCGAAGCCGCGGAAAAAGAAGAAGTCCTGAACCCGCTACGATCGGGTGATGGGACGACTTTCCGTCGCCGAACTCGCTGGCCTGATCCGCGACATCCCTGATGTTCCCCAACCCGGGATCATCTTCAAGGACATCACGCCCCTACTCGCCCACCCCGACGGACTCGCCTCGACCATCGAGGTGCTCGCCGACCCGTGGCGTGACGCCGGGGTCGACACCGTTGTCGGGATCGAAGCTCGAGGGTTCATCTTCGGCGCTGCCGTTGCCCGGTCGCTCGGCGTTGGGTTCGTTCCGATCCGCAAGGCGGGCAAGCTTCCCGGGGCCACGATGGCTCAGCAGTACGACCTGGAGTATGGCACTGACACGGTCGAGATCCACGCCGACGCCGTTTCGCCCGGCGAGCATGTCCTTGTGCTCGACGATGTGCTCGCCACCGGCGGAACCGCAGCTGCGGCAGCCCTGCTTCTCGACCGTCTCGACGCAACACTCGCCGGATACTCGTTCCTGCTCGAACTGTCGTTCCTCGGTGGGCGGGCCAAGCTCGGCGATGCTCGCATTGACGCGGTGATCGAGGTGGGTGGCTGATGGCGACCGTCACCCGTGTTCTGCCCTGGCGGCGTGCCGCCAACCGGCCGCCCTCCGCCGAGATCGCGCCGCTGCTCGCTGAGTTCGCCAAGCATCACCCGAAGGCCGAAACGACCCTGCTCGAGGCGGCGTTCGCGGTGGCTGAAGAGGCGCATCGCGGCCAGAACCGCAAGTCGGGGGAGCCGTACATCCGCCATCCGGTGGCGGTGGCCACGGTCGTTGCTCGTCAGGGCCTCGACGACATCTCCATCGCCGCCGCTTTGCTCCACGACGCCGTCGAGGACACGGCGATCAGCATCGAGGAACTCGAGCGGGAGTTCTCCGCAGAGCTCGCCGGCATCGTTGATGGCGTCACCAAGCTCGATCGGGTCCATTACGACTCCAAGGAGGAGCAGCAGGCCGCCACGATGCGCAAGATGATCGTGGCGATCGCTCAAGACATTCGGGTGCTGATCATCAAACTCGCCGATCGTCTGCACAATCTGCAGACCATCGCGGGCATGCCGGCATTCAAACAGGAGCGCACCGCACGCGAGACCCTCGAGGTGTACGCGCCGCTTGCGCATCGGCTCGGCATGCAGGAGATGAAGATGCAGCTGGAGGATCTCTCCTTCGCTGCGCTCCACACCCGTCGCTACGCCGAGATCGACCAGATGGTTCAGCTTCGCGCCCCGGAGCGCGACCTCTACCTCGCTCAGATCGTTGGCGACGTGCAGGCTCGGCTCGCCGAGCTCGGCATCCGAGCCGAGGTCGAGGGCCGCCCGAAGCACCTCTGGTCGATCTACGAGAAGATGGTCGTGAAGGGGCGCCCGTTCGACGAGATCTTTGACCTTGTCGCGATCCGGGTGATCTGTGATTCCGTGCGCGACTGCTACGGCGCACTCGGTTCGATCCACGCCACATGGCGCCCGGTGCAAGGCCGGTTCAAGGACTACATCGCGATGCCGAAGTTCAACCTTTACCAGTCGTTGCACACGACCGTGGTAGGGCCTCAGGGCAAGTCGCTCGAGGTGCAGCTGCGCACTCGGGAGATGCACGCCCGCGCCGAGCACGGCGTGGCGGCCCACTGGGATTACAAGGAGGATTCGCCGGGCGGCGACCTCGCGTGGTTGAACCGCATCGTCGAGTGGCAGCAGGAGACATCCGACCCGTCGGAGTTCATGTCGAACCTGAAGTTCGATCTCGACCAGGACGAAGTCTTCGTCTTCACGCCGAAGGGCAAGGTCATCGAGTTGCCGGTCGGAGCGACGCCGATCGATTTCGCCTACACGATCCACACCGACGTCGGTCACCGTTGTGTCGGCGCAAAAGTCAACGGTCGCCTCGTATCGCTCGACACCCGACTCGAGTCAGGTGATTCGGTCGAGGTCTTCACCTCCAACGTCGAGGGTGCTGGTCCGAGCCGCGACTGGCTGAAGTTCGTCGCCAGCCGACGGGCGGCCAACAAGATCAAGCAGTGGTACATCCGGGAGCGTCGCGAGGACGCGATCGAGGAAGGTCGAGACGACCTCATCCAGGCGCTTCGCCGGGAGGGGCTCGCTGCTCGCCGCATCCTCAAAGAGCCGGTCTTCGCATCGGTTCTCGAGGCGATGAATTACACCGACGAGGATCTGCTCTTCGCAGCCATCGGCGAAGGCCATGTCACCGCCCAGACGGTCGCCGAGCGACTCGGTCGAGAGTTGCGCGGCGAAGAGGAGACCGACCCCGTCGTCGAGGCGCAGCGACTGCCGTCGACCATCAACCGCCGTTCGGGAGGTCGTCGCCGGGTCAACCAGTCGGTCGGTGTCCATGTCGAAGGCCTCGACGACATCATGGTCCGGCTCTCGCGGTGCTGTGCACCGGTGCCGCCCGATGAGATCATCGGCTTCGTCACCCGGGGCCGAGGCGTGTCGGTGCACCGCAGTGACTGTCTCAACGCCACGGAACTGTCCGAAGGGCAGCCCGACCGCCTGATTGACGTCGAGTGGGACGATGAGCACGTCGGTCGGTTCTCGACCACGATCGAGATCCTGGCACTCGATCGGGCTGCGCTGCTGGTCGACGTCGCCAGGGTGCTTACCGATCACGGCCTCAACGTCACCGGCGTGAGCACCGAGACCGGCGACGACGCTGTGGCCAAGATGCAGTTTGAGTTCGAACTCGCTGATGTCGGCCAGCTCGATTCGGTGTTGTCGTCGATCTATGGCGTCGAGTCGGTCTATGAGGCCTACCGGATCATGCCCGGCGCCGCCCGCTCCTGACATCGCCACCAGATCCCAGGTGCCGGGACCTGGCAACGCATCGCCGAAGGGAATACCCGCAGGGAGGGGAGGGGTGGCCGGTAGCCTGACCTCTCGTGGCTGAGCCGACCTTCAGAGCCCCCAAGGGGACGCGTGACATCTTGCCGCCCGAGTCGGGTCGTCGTCGGGCGTTGATTGACGCGTTCGCGCAGCAGGCCGAGCTTGCGGGCTTCGCTGAGATCATGTCGCCGATCTTTGAGGATCTCGGCGTCTTCAAGCGGCTCGGGGAGTCGACCGACGTCGTGACCAAGGAGATGTTCGACTTCTTCGACAAGGGCGACCCTCCTCAGCATCTCGCCCTCCGGCCTGAACTCACCGCATCGGTGTGCCGCGCCTTCGCCGAGCACCGCCCGACCCCGCCGTGGAAGGTCTGGTACGAAGGGCCCCAGTTCCGCTACGAGCAGCCTCAGGCTGGCCGGTATCGCCAGTTCGCCCAAGTCGGCATCGAGACCCTTGGCACCGACGACCCCCAAGCCGACATCGACGCGATGGCGCTCGGTTGGCGCTTCTATGAGTCGCTGGGCCTCCGCGAGGTCACCTTGCTGCTCAACAGCCTCGGTGATCCGACCTGTCGCCCGGCCTATCTGGACGCGCTGCGGAGCTACCTCACCGACAACGCGGCGTCGCTGTCACCGCAAAGCCAGCTCACCCTCGAACGCAACCCGCTGCGCGTGCTCGACTCCAAGCGCGCCGAAGACGCGGCGATCATTTCGGCTGCACCACTGATGGTCGATTTCCTCACCGATGAGACTCGTGAACACTTCGAGACGGTTCGAGCTGGTCTCGATCAGTTGGGCATCCCCTATGAGCTGTCACCGCGTCTTGTGCGCGGCCTCGACTACTACACCCGAACCACCTTCGAGTTCGCCGCCGATGCCCTCGCCACCGCCCAGAACGCCGTTGGCGGCGGTGGTCGTTACGACGGCCTGGTCGAGGATCTCGGCGGCCCTGCCACCCCCGGTATCGGCTTTGCCCTTGGCGTCGACCGCATCCTTCTCGCCTGCGACGCGGAAGGTGTCTTCCCCACGCCGGAGCCAGCGGTGAAGGTCTTCGTCGTCGACGTCACCGGCGGTAGCCATGCCCTTGGGGTGTGCACCACACTCCGGACCGCTGGTATCGGCGCTGACCGTTCCTATGGCGGTCGTTCGATGAAGGCCCAGATGAAGGTCGCCGACCGTTCCGGTGCGCCGTTCGCCGCCATCCTCGGCGAGGACGAGGTCGCCAACGGCGAGGTGACCCTCCGCGACCTTCGCGGCGACACCGGCCAGCAGCGGATCGCTCTCGCCGATCTCGCCGAGCACGTCGCCCGCCTCCTCTCGTAACCCTCCATTCAGTAACCCCTTCTCCCAGCGATCAGGAATCACCAGGACATGCAGGATCACACCACCTCGATGCGCACCGACATGTGCGGCCAGCTGACAGCTGCCGACGCCGGCCGGACGGTCTCCGTGTGCGGCTGGGTCGACCGCCGCCGCGAGCACGGCGAGCACCTCGCCTTCATCGATCTGCGCGACCGCACCGGTGTCGTGCAGTGCGTCGTCAACTCGAGCCATGACCTCCGCAGCGAGTATGTCGCGAAGATGACTGGCGAGGTCCGGCTTCGGCCCGACGACACCGCGAACCTCGATCTCGCCACGGGTGAGATCGAAATCGACGTCGTCGAGATCGAGGTCTTGGCCGAGGCCGAACCGCCGCCGTTCCCGCTCGACGAACGCACCGAGGTCGATGAGACCATCCGGCTGCGTCACCGGTATGTCGACCTGCGCAAGCAGCGCATGCAGAACAACCTCCGCACTCGCGCTGCTGTGAACTCCGCCGTGCGTCGTGGCATGGAGGAGCAGGGCTTCGTCGAGGTCGAGACCCCGATGTTGATTGCGTCCACCCCCGAGGGCGCTCGCGACTTCGTCGTGCCCTCCCGCAAGGAGCCGGGTTCGTTCTACGCGCTGCCCCAGAGCCCGCAGCTGTTCAAACAGCTCTGCATGGTTGGTGGCGTCGACCGCTACTACCAGATCGCCCGCTGCTTGCGCGACGAAGACCTTCGCGCCGATCGCCAGTTCGAGTTCATGCAACTCGACGCTGAAATGAGCTTCGTCGACCAAGAAGATGTCTTCACCGCGATCGGTCATGCGGTTGCCAACGCCGCTGAGGCGGTCACCGGTGAGCGACCGACCGAATTCGCTCGCATGACCTGGCTCGAGGCGCAGGAGCGCTACGGATCGGACAAGCCCGATACCCGTTTCGGTATGGAACTCGTCGAGCTCACCCCGATTTTCGAAGGCACCGAGGCCCGCGTCTTCCAGGCACCCTGTGTCAAGGGCATCCGGATGGACGGCGGTGTCGACGCACTCAGCCGTAACCAGATCGATGCCCTCGTCGAGACCTGCCAGCGCTGGGGCGCAAAGGGCCTTGCGTGGATGAAGGTCATCGACGGCGCGTCGGGGCCGGCCCTCGATGCTGGCGTTGCCAAGTTCCTGTCAGCCGACGAGTCGTCACAGGTCATCGCCGCACTCGAGGCCCAACCCGGCGACATGGTCTTCCTCGTTGCCGACGAGCGTCGTCTCGTGCGCCACGTGCTCGGTCTGCTGCGTCTCGAGCTCGGCAAGCCGCCAGTGAACGAAGGCGGACTCCATTTCCTCTGGGTCGTCGACTTCCCGCTGTTCGAGACGATCGCCGACAACGGTAAGCCGATCCCGGCGCATCATCCGTTCACGATGCCGCATGAGGACGACTGGGATCTGCTTGACGGCTCGGGCGAGGACCTGCTGAAGGTCCGCTCGCAGGCCTACGACCTCGTGCTCAACGGCTGGGAGCTGGGTTCGGGTTCGATCCGGATCAACCGCTCCGACGTGCAGAACCGCATCTTCGAACTCCTTGGCATTGGCGAGGAAGAACGGCAGGCGAAGTTTGGTTTCTTCATCGATGCGTTCCGCTATGGCGCCCCGCCGCACGGCGGTTTCGCCTTCGGGCTCGATCGCCTCACGGCGCTGCTGGCGGGTGAGACCAACATCCGCGAGGTCATCGCCTTCCCGAAGACACAGTCGGGCGCCGATCCGCTGACCAATGCGCCGTCGCCGATCGACGACGGGCACCTCGAGGAACTCGGGATTCGGGTCCTGCCGCCTGCGACCTGACCGCTTGGCTTTGGCGCACCTGCGGTCTGGAGGCCGCCGGGAGTAGGGTCCGGCGATGGCCGACGACCTGTTCGCCGCCGCCGCCGAGGAGCGCTTGTCGGGACGCTCACCGCTCGCGGCCCGGCTGCGCCCGCGCAACCTCGACGATGTGGTCGGCCAGCGCCACCTGCTTGCTCCCGGACGTCCGTTGCGGGCCCTGATCGAGGGTGATCGTCTGTCGTCGGTGATCTTCTGGGGCCCACCCGGAACCGGGAAGACAAGCCTGTCGCGCCTGATCGCGTCGACGACCGAAAAGGTGTTCGTCGAACTTTCGGCGGTCACGGCGTCGGTGAAGGACGTACGAGAAGAGATTGCGTCGGCTCGTCACCGACTCGGCGAGCGCGGCACCGGAACCATCCTGTTCCTCGACGAGGTGCACCGTTTCAACAAGGCCCAGCAGGACACGCTGCTACCAGCCGTCGAGGAGGGGTTGATCGTGTTGATCGGCGCCACCACCGAAAACCCGCACTTCGAGGTCAACCCGCCGCTGATGTCGCGATCGACCCTGTTTCGTCTCCATGCCCTCGACGAGACCGATATCGCCGAGCTCGTCAAACGAGGGCTCGAGGTCGAGGGCGCGAGCGCCGACGACGCCGCCATCGAGCATCTCGCCGGCCGGGCAGGAGGCGACGGCCGTCATGCGCTCACCAGCACCGAGGTCGCCGTTGCCTTGGCCGCCGCCCGTGGGCGTCCGATCCATGTCACGCTCAACGACGCCGAAGGAGCCGTCGACGCCAAGGCGGTCCGCTACGGCCGCGACGGCCACTACGACGTCATCAGTGCCTTCATCAAGAGCATCCGTGGCTCCGACGCCGACGCTGCCGTGTACTGGCTTGCCCGTATGCTCGAGGCAGGGGAGGACCCCCGCTTTATCGCCCGGCGCATGGTGATCCACGCATCGGAGGACATCGGCATGGCCGACCCGCAGGCGCTGCTCATCGCCACCGCCGCGGCACAGGCGGTCGAGTTCGTCGGCCTGCCCGAAGCGCAGCTCAATCTGGCCCAGGCGGCGATCCACCTGGCGACCTCACCGAAGTCGAACCGGGTCACGCAGGCGATCTTCGAAGCCAAGGCTGCTGCTCGTGAGGCCGGTACCGGCGAGGTGCCGCCGCACCTGCGCGATGCGCATTACTCGGGGGCGGCGTCGCTCGGGCATGGCACGGACTACCGGTATCCCCATGACGACCCGTCTGGCCATGTCGAGCAGCAGTACCTGCCCGACGAGATGGTCGGTCGGGTGTTCTACGACCCGACGACGCACGGGCGCGAGGGCCGACTGCGGCAGTGGTGGCCGGGCCATCGCGACGTTGCGGGTCCGGTTGACCGAGACGTGTGATTGACTGAGGACCGATGAGCGCCACCGACCTCGCCGCCGTCATCGTCACCATCGTCTGTCTCGCCGTCGTTGTCGTGCTCGTGCTGGCCATTCAGGCACTGGTTCGCACGCTCCGCGAACTACGACGAACGGTCGACGAGTTGCGTTCCAACACGCTCCCGATGGTCGACGACCTCCATTCGACCGTGAACCGAGCGAGCAACGAACTCGACCGCGTCGATGGTGTGATCGACCGCGCTGAACGTGTCACTGCTACTGCTGACGTGGCATCGAGGCTTGCGTACCGCGCGTTCGCGCCCGGATTGATTCGAGCGATGTCGGTGATCGCCGGCGCCGGCCGGGCCGGCCGAGTCATCGCCCGACCCCGCCGCCGGTCAGGTGCGATTGAGGTCCGCAGTACCCGCCGGTCGACCCCTCGAGGAGAACTTCGATGAAGCGCACGTTTTGGGCGTTCGCCGGATACACGGCTGGCCTCGGCACCAGCCTGTACGTCCAGAAGCGGGTCAAGAAGACCGTCGAACGGGTTACGCCGGAGCAGGTTCGCGCCGATGTCGCCGATCGCAGTCGCCGAGCAGCTGGCAAGGCCCGTGAGGCGATGGTCGACATTCGCGACGCGGCCAACGAAGGACTCACAGCGATGCGAGCCGAGAAGGCCGACCTCCTCGCTGAGTTCGCTGGCGACGAGGCGCTGCACACCGGTCCAGCCCGTCGGATGGGCCGTCCAGGACGGGCGACACAGAGCTTCCGCCCTCGCCACGGCTCCCGCAGCGACTGAATCCGGTCCTCCGGCAGGGGCCCGCCGATAGGCTGTCGGCCTCATGAGTACGCAGCCCACTCCGATGAAGGCGAATGAGGTCCGCAAGGCGTTCACCGACTTCTTCGTCGAGCGCGCCCACAGCCATCAGCCCTCGGCGTCATTGATCCCGCACGATCCGACGCTGCTGTTCACGGTGGCCGGCATGGTGCCGTTCAAGACCTACTTCACGGGGGAGGAGACGCCGCCGTTCCCGCGCGCCGTCACCGTGCAGAAGTGTGTTCGTGCCGGTGGCAAGCACAACGATCTCGACGAGATCGGGCGCACCAAGCGGCACCTGACCTTCTTCGAGATGATGGGCAACTTCTCCTTCGGCGACTACTTCAAAGAAGACGCCTGTGCGTGGGCGTGGGAGTTCGTCACCGAGGTGATCGGGCTGCCCGCCGATCGTCTCTGGGTCACCGTTCATCTCACCGACGATGAGGCTGCCGACATCTGGGAGAACCAGGTGGGTGTTCCGGCCGACCGCATCCAGCGCCTCGACGAGGACAACTACTGGAAGATGGGTGACGTCGGTCCGTGCGGCCCTTGCTCGGAGATTTTCTGGGACAAGGGCCCCGAGTTCGGTGCCGACGGTGGCCCCGAGCATGGCGACGAAGACCGTTTCATCGAGATCTGGAACCTCGTGTTCATGCAGTTCGACCAGCAGGCCGACGGTTCGAAAGTGCCGCTGCCGAAGCCGTCGATCGACACCGGCATGGGCCTTGAGCGCACCGTCTCCGTGCTGCAGGGTGTCGATTCGGTGTGGGACACCGACGAACTTTTCGCATTGCAGGCCGCAGCGGCGAAGCTGACCGGCCTCGATCCGGCCACCGCCGAGTTCGAACAGCTCGTCTCGCTGCGCATCCTCGCCGACCACGCTCGTTCCACCTCATTGCTCGTGAGCGATGGCGTGTTCCCCTCCAACGAGGCGCGGGGTTATGTCCTGCGTCGCATCCTTCGTCGCGCGGTGCGCCATGCGTACATCCTCGGGGTTGAGTCCCCGGTCATGGGCGGCATGGTCGATGCTGTGATCGAGATCATGGGCGTCGACTACCCGGAGCTCGCCGCCAACCACCAGTTCGTGCGCGACGTCATCGATCGTGAAGAAGTCCGCTTCCGCGAAACCCTCCGAAAGGGGCAGGCGATCCTCGACGAGCAACTCGACTCGCTCGCCGATGGAGCGGCACTCCCCGGCGACGTCGCCTTCTTGTTGCACGACACCTACGGTTTCCCGCTCGAGGTCACCCAGGAGATTGCGGGCGAACGCAGCGTCGATGTCGACGAAGACGGCTTCCGTGCGGCAATGGCCGAGCAGCAGCGCCTCGCCAAGGAGGCCCGGAAGGTCGCCGCCGCCGGCGATACTGGCCACCTCACGGCACTCGTCGATGAGCATGGCGAGACCGACTTCGTCGGTCGCGACCGGATCTCCACCGAGGCCACCGTCCTCTATGTTGACGACGACACCCTCGTCCTCGACCGCACCCCGTTCTACGCCGAGTCCGGCGGCCAGATCGGCGACACGGGCACGGTCACCGGTGGTGGCGCCACGATCGATGTCACCGACACCCGGTATGGCGTGCCGGGCTTGCACGTTCACGAGATCTCCGGTTCTGGTGGTCTTGAGGTGGGCCACGTCGTCACTGCCTCCATCGACGACGACCGTCGTTCGGCGATCCGTCGCAACCACACCGCCACCCACATCCTTCACCACGCACTGCGCGAGGTGCTGGGCGAGCACGTGAAGCAGCAGGGCTCCTATGTCGGGCCCGACCGACTCCGCTTCGACTTCAGCCACTACGAGGGCCTCACCCCTGATCAGGTGGCCGAGATTGAGGATCGTGTCAACGCCGAGGTGATCGAGAACGGCGCCTGCCGCCATTTCGAGACCACGATGGAGACCGCCGAGCAACTCGGTGCGATCGCCTTCTTCGGCGATAAGTACGGCGATGTCGTGCGGGTGTTGGAGGCGGGTCGCAACTCGGTCGAACTGTGCGGCGGCACGCACGTTCGGGCGCTGGGCGACATCGGCCAGTTCCGCATCGTCAGCGAGGGCTCGATCGGCTCGAACATTCGTCGAGTTGAGGCGCTCACCGGCACTGCCAGTCTCGAACTCGCCCGTGAGGCCGAGCAGACGGTTGCCCAGGCGGCCGAGAAGCTCGGCATCAAGAACAAGAACGAACTCCTGGAGATGGCCGAATCTCGAATGGCCGAGATTGCCGCGCTGAAGAACGAACTCGCCCAGATCAAGCAGCAGATTGCGGTTGGCCAGGCCCCGCAGCTTGCGTCGCAGGCTGTCGACGGTGTCGTCGTCGCCCGCGTCGATGATCTGGAGCGCGACAGCCTTCGCGATCTCGCTGTGTCGATCCGTGACCAGGAAGGTGTGCATGCGGTCGCGCTGGCCGGTGCGCTCGCTGGCGGGTCCGGAGTTGCGCTGGTTTCTGCCGTCACGTCCGACTCGCCGCTCAACGCCGGTGCGCTCATCGATGACGCCAAGAAGACCGTCGGTGGTGGTGGCAAGCCAGCCGACGATCTCGCGGTCGCTGGCGGCAAGCATGTTGAGCAGATCGACGCGGCGCTTGATCAGGTCCGGGCGGCCGCCGGGATTGCCTGATGCGGGCCCTCGGGCTCGATCTGGGTCAGAAGCGGGTCGGTGTCGCCGTGAGCGACAGCGCTGGCACGCTTGCGATGCCGATCGAGGTGTTGCCGCGACTGGGTGACCGCCCCCGAGAGCACCGGGCGATTGCCGAGCTGGTCGGGGAGTGGGAGGCGGAGATCGTTGTGGTTGGCCTGCCGTACAACATGGACGGTTCCGCCGGACCGATGGCCAAGAAGTACGCCGCCGAGGCGAAGGCCTTGGGTGACACCCTCCCGGTACCAGTCGTTCTCTACGATGAACGGCTGACGACCGTCTCCGCAGAGCGAGCCCTGATGGATCAGAACATGAACACCCAGGATCGCCGGCAGGTCGTCGATAAGGTCGCTGCGTCGGTGATGCTGCAGTCGTGGCTCGACGCAGGCATGCCGAAGCGCGGTTACGGGGCGGAGAACCGGTCGTGAGTCATCCGCGGTCTCCGAAGAAGAAACGGTCACTCGGCACTTTCCTCACCGGGGCCGTCGACGACGAACCCACGCCGGCACCAACCCCTCCCTCACGTGTCAGCGGCGCGCCTCTCGATCCTCCGGTGCGCACGCGCCGGCCCGTCACCCGCATCGCGCGGCCGGTGTCGGCCGCCCCGCCGAAGGCCGACGCCCTGCCCCAACTCACCGATCCCTCTGGGCAACCCTTCGTTCCGGTGGCCTTACCTGACCACCAGGCACCGCCCGGTGCCGTGCTGGTCGCCGGGGTCGACGAACAGGGTGTCGAGTACGTGCTCGAGGATGATCCGCATGCCCTTCCCATGGTCGATCCCCGCTACGACGTCGAGGACAGGAACTGGGTGCGTTACCGCACCAGTTGGGGCGGTTTCCTCCGGCTCGTCATCTTTGTTGTCGCCGTGATCTGGGTGGTGACGACTGCCCGAGATCGGATCTATGGCTGGGTCGACGCCCAGATCGAGCCCGACGGCGAACCGGGCGACCTGATCGAGCTCACCATCCCGTCGGGTGCCTCGACCAACAATGTCGCGACGCTGCTCGAGAACGAGGGTGTGATCTCCAACGCCACGGTGTTTCGGTACTGGCTGCGCTGTGAGGGCGAGTTGTCGATCACCGGGTTCCTTGGCTGTGACGCTGAGCGGACGTTTCAGGCCGGCGACTATGAGATTCCGACAAATCTTGCGTTCACGGAGGCGGTCGCCGTGCTCGATCAGGGTCCGATCCCGGAAATCTTTGTCGACTTCACCATCCCCGAGGGCCTGCGCCTGACCGAGTTGGTCGAACGGTTGCTGGCGGTCAATACCAACTTCGATCGCGCCGACCTCCTCGATGCACTGCGCAGTCCGAGCCTCATCTCGGCGTATGCCGACCCGACCGTGCCGATCGACCTCCGTCTCGAAGGCACGCTTTTCCCCGCGACCTACGACGTCGCAGAAGAAGATGTCGCCGACGAGGCCCGGTTCCTTCAGCGAATGGCTGACACCTTCGACCAGCGTTACGAGGACCTCCTCGGCGAGGTCGGACGCGATCCGGCGATCCTCGAACTTGGCCTTTCTGACTATGAGGTGATCGTGGTGGCCTCGATGATCGAACGCGAGGCTCGCGTCGATGTCGACCGCCCCCTCATGGCCCGGGCGATCTACAACCGGCTCGCTCTGGGCATGCCGCTGCAGATCGACGCCACCGTGTTCTACGCAGCCGGCAAGTCGTTCACCGAGCCACTCTTCCAGAGCGATCTCGACGCCGAGTCGCCGTGGAACACCTACACCACGCCGGGCATCCCACCGACACCGATCGCAGCGCCCGGTGAGGCGGCCCTGCGAGCGGCGTTGGCCCCGGCCGAGGGCGAGATCATCTTCTGGGCCCGCACCGACGAGAACGGGATCGTCGGAGCTCACGCATTCTCGGCCACGCTCGAGGAGCACAACCAGGCCGTCGCCCGCTGTCGCGAACTCGGTTACTGCGGATGATCCCTGTCACTGGCGCCACGGTCACCGTCGGGGTGATTGGCGATCCCGTTCGCCACTCCCTTTCACCGACCCTGCACAACGCTGCGTTCGACGCGCTCGGTATCGACGCGCGGTCGCTGGCATTCCCTGTCGCCGACGGTGACGCGGCGGCCGCGGTCGACGCGATGCGCGCCCTGGGCATCCGAGGCCTCTCGGTCACGATGCCGCACAAGGAGGCGGCGCTTGCCGCCGCCGATCGGCGTGCCCCGCAGGCCGAGGCATTGGCGGCCGCGAACTGTTTGATCAACGACGACGGTGTGATTACGGCCCACAACACTGACGGCGACGGTCTTGTTCGCAGCCTTCGGATTGAGAACGACACCGACCCATCAGGCGCACGCGTGGTCGTTCTGGGCGCCGGTGGCGCGGCGCGTTCGGTGATCGAGGCGCTCGGTCGGGTGGGGGCGGCGGACGTGGTGGTCGTGAACCGCACCGAAGCCCGGGCCGAGCGCGCCGCGGTGCTCGCTGGGCCCGTCGGGCGAGTCGGATCGATCGAGGCGATCGTTGATGCGGACATCGTGATCAACGCCACGTCGGTGGGGATGGACGGGGTGTCGACGCCATCACCGGTCGACGCTTTCAGCGCATCGCAGACCGTCGTTGACCTCATCTACCGTCCGCTGTTGACCCCCTGGCTCACCGCTGCCCGCGACGCCGGTGCCACCGCCGTGAACGGGGTCGGGATGCTGTTGCACCAGGCGTCGATCCAACTTGCCTTGTGGACCGGGATCGACGCCCCGGTCGACGCCATGCGGGACAGCGTCGCCGACGTCATCGGCTGAACACCCTGCGGGCGTTCTGAGCGAAATCCCGCAGCGCCCTCACATCTCGGTGGGAACGTACCGATGGTCGGGTGTGCTTCGACGCCGTGGACCTGCCTCCCGATCGATTCATTGGCTCGGCGGGCTCGGGAACCGCCCCGGCCGTGCTCGTTGCGTTGCCGGGGGAGGAGACGCCTGATGCGGACGCTGCAGACGATCCTCGTACTCCCAATCGGCCTCCTCGCCGGCGGGTTTGTCACGATGCTCGCCGATCGGATGCTCAGTGACACTCCGCTCGGGCTGGTTTCGCGTTGCGCACGGTGCGAGGCATCGCTGTCGTTCGCCGACACGATCCCGGTGCTCAGCTGGTTTCGCCTCGGTGGCTCGTGCCGTCATTGTGGCGCTCCAATCACCGTTGGCGATCCGGTCGCCGAGGTGGTCACCGCCGTGATGTTCATCTGGGTTGTGCTCCGGTACGACCAGGCCGACACCTTGGTCGTGATCCCGCTCGTCTTGGTCGTCGCCGGAGTGGCCCTGTCGGCCACTGACCTCACGGCATACCGTTTGCCTGATCGGCTGGTGTTCCCGACACTCTGGCTGTCACTCATCACCATGGCGATGCTGTCGGTCCTTGCGCTTGACCGGCCCGAGGCGCTGTTTGGTGCGGTTGGTGCCGCTGTCGGGTACTCGCTCTTTCTCTTCGTCTTCCACGTCGTCAAGCCGGCGGCGATGGGGTTCGGCGACGTGAAGCTGGCCCTCGTGCTTGGGTTGCACACCGGCTGGGTCGGGGCCGCCTTCTTCGACGACACCCGGACGGCATTCCGGCTCACCTTCGGGGCCTTGCTCGCCGGCATGTTCGTCTTCCTTGCGTTCTCGCTCGTCGTCACGGCGCTGCGCCGCTTTGCGAGCGCGGACATCCTTCCGGATCCGCTCGACGACCCTGACGACGCCACCCCGTTGCACCGGGCGGCGGTCCCGTTGGGACCAAGTCTGATCGTCGGGGCGTTGCTGGTCGTGCTGTATCCCGACGCCGTGCTGGCCATCGCGCCCTAGCCTGGTCAGCGTGACCACCACGATCACCGTCGATCTCGGCGACCGCAGCTATCCCGTCCTGGTGGGCCATGGCGCCCGCTCTGAGCTGAGCGCCCTCATCCCCGCCGGCGTGAAGCGCGTCGCTGTCCTCACTCAGCCCGGGATCCCGTGGCCGGTCGACCCTGGCGTTGCCTCGATCCGGATCGAACTCCCCGACGGTGAAGCGGCCAAGTCGTTCTCGGTGGTGGAGGACGTGTGTCGCCAGCTCGCAGGCGCCGGGTTCACTCGGGCTGACGCGATCGTCGCTGTCGGTGGCGGTGTCGTGACCGATGTCGGCGGGTTTGTCGCCTCGGTGTATCACCGGGGCATTCGGTTCGTATCGGTGTCGACCACCCTCCTGGGCCAGGTCGATGCCGCGATCGGCGGCAAGACCGGCGTGAACTTGCCCGAGGGGAAGAACCTCGTTGGTGCCTTCTGGCAGCCCTCGGCGGTGATCTGCGACACCGAGACCCTCGAGACGCTTCCGCACCGGGAATTCCAGTGTGGCGTCGGCGAGATCGCGAAGTACCACTTCCTCGGCGGGGGCCGCCTCGATGAGCTCCCGATCGATGAACGAGTCGCCGCCTGCGTCCGGATCAAGGCCGACGTGGTGATGGCCGACGAACGCGAGGGGGGAACGCGGGCCATCCTCAACTACGGCCACACGCTCGCTCACGCCATCGAAACCGCCGGCGCCTACGACCTCCGTCATGGTGAGGCGGTCGCTATCGGCATCCGGTACGCCGCGGAAATCGCCTGCCGGCTCGGCCGTATCGACGATGACCGAGTCGCCGAGCACGAGCGGGTTCTTGCGGCCTACGAACTGCCGACGACCGTGCCCGAGCAGCTCACCGACACCGAGTTGATGGATCTTTTCTCCCGCGACAAGAAGGCGATCGACGGCGTGACCTTCGTGCTCGACGGACCCAACGGCGTGGAGCCCGTCGTTGGTGTCGACCCTGAGGTGCTGGCCGCCTCGTTTGCCGCTGTCCGGTGAACCTCCCGGTACTGAACGTGCAGGGCCGGGCTGACCGGCTGCTCAACGCCATGCTCGAGCGCGAGCTCGACGGCTTTGTCGTGGCCGATCTCTCGAGTGTGCGTTGGCTCACGGGTTTCACCGGTTCCAATGGCCTCCTCGTCGTCACCGCCGAAGCCGTGGTGTTGGCCACTGACGGCCGCTACGCCACGCAGGCGCCCGCCCAGCTTGCGGCTGCAGGCAGCGATGCCACCGTCGTCATCGGCCAGGATCTGGTTGCCAGTGGCGCAGATGCGCTCACGGGCGCAGCCCGGGTTGCGCTCGAAGGCGATGTCATCAGCTGGGATCAGCAGCGCCAATGGGCTGCGGCACTCGCCGACAGCGAACTCGTGGCCGTCTCCGGACTTCTTCGGGAGCTGCGCAGTGTCAAGGATCCAGCGGAGCTGGCCCGTATCGAGGCGGCAGCGGCGCTCGCCGACGCTGCGCTCGCCGACACCGAAGTGCTGCGGACGCCCGGCACGACCGAGCGGCAGCTCGGGCTTGCGCTCGACGACGCCATGCGGGCCGCGGGTGCGTCCGGTCCGGCGTATGAGACGATCGTTGCGTCGGGCCCCAACGCCGCGTTGCCGCATGCTCGTCCGAGCGATCGGGCGTTCGAGGTCGGCGATCTTCTGATCGTTGATGTCGGCGCAATCGTCGACGGGTACCGCAGCGATATGACTCGTTCGTTTGTCATCGGTGGCCCTGATGCGGCGGACGATGTCGCCCGCGAGATTCTTCCGCTGGTCACCGAGGCGCAGGCTGCTGCCGTCGCTGTGGTCGCCCCGGGCGTCGAGGCCAAGGCGGTCGACGACGCCTGTCGATCGATCATCACCGAAGCCGGGTTCGGCGATGCCTTCCGTCATGGAACCGGCCACGGTGTCGGGCTCGACATCCACGAGCTTCCCTCTGTCCGCAAGGACAACGCCGCTATCCTCCAGGCCGGTCAGGTGCTCACCGTCGAGCCCGGCGTGTACCTCCCCGGTGTGGGTGGCGTACGGGTCGAGGATCTCGTCGTGGTCACCGACTCGGGCTGCCGCCCCCTCACCCTCTCGCCCAAGCTCAGCCTTTAGGAGCTCGCCATGCCCACCATCACCACCAACGACCTGAAGAACGGCATGACCCTCGAGCTCGACGACGGGCTCTTCCAGGTGGTCGACTTCCAACACGTGAAGCCGGGGAAAGGTCACGCGTTTGTCCGCACCAACCTTCGCAATGTGCGGGCCGGTGGCACGGTCGAGCGCACGTTCCGCGCCGGTGAGAAGGTCGAGCGGGCCACGATCGACAAGCGCGACTTCAGCTTCCTCTATCGAGACGGGGACGATTACGTCTTCATGGACTCCGAGACGTACGACCAGATCACGGTGTCGCCGGAGGCGCTCGGCGATGCCGGCAACTACATCATCGACGGTTCGTCGGTCGTGCTCGAAATGTTCGGCTCCGAGATCGTCGGTACCGATCTCCCTGCGGCGGTGGAGCTCACCATCGAGTTCACCGAGCCGGGCCTGCAGGGCGACCGCTCCTCGGGTGGCACCAAGCCCGCCACCCTGGAGACCGGTCTCGTGATCCAGGTGCCGCTCTTCATCGACAACGGCGAGAAGGTCAAGATCGATACCCGCAGCGGCGAGTACCTGAGTCGCGCCTGATCGATGACGACTGACGTTCCGGGCCTGAACCCTCGCCGGGAGGCCCGAGAAGAGGCACTTGCGCTGCTCTATCAGGCCGAGCTGACCAGCTCGCCGGTGGATGAGGCGCTCGGCGCCCGTGAGGTGCCGCCGGCGGCGTACGCCGTCGAGATCGCGTTGGGTGTCGATGACGAGCGCGACGATCTCGACGCGTTGATCGGCCGTCACCTCACCAACTGGCGGGTCGACCGGATGCCGATGATCGATCGGGTGCTCGCCCGCATGGCGGTGTGGGAGTTCCGCTCCAAGCCCGACATTCCCACGGGTGTCGTTCTGAGTGAAGCGGTCGAATTGGCGTCGATCTACTGCGGTGAGCGCTCGGCGCCCTTCCTCAACGGTGTCCTCGACAGTGTCGCCGGCGAGGTCCGTGGCTGACGAGGTCACGCTCCGACCCTGGCGCGTCGACGACACGCCAGCACTGGTCGCCGCCTGGCACGACGATGCCATCGTGGCCGGCTCGACACCACCACCCGATCGCTCGGCAGCCGCCGCCAGGCGGTGGATCGAAGGCTGCGACGTTCGCGAACAACGCGTGCTCGCCGTCGATCGGGTGATCGATGTCGCAGGGGCGTGCGTGGGCGAGGTCGGGCTCTCCGACATCGATCAGCGCCGTGGTGCTGCGCTCATCGGCTGGTGGGTCGGCGCAGAGCATCGGGGTCGTGGGTTCGCCGTCGCCGGGGTCGCCGCCATGGTTGAGGTCGCAGCACTATTCGGCGTGACGACACTCGTCGCCCGGATCGGGATCGACAACACCGCATCTGTGCGGGTCGCCGAACGCGTTGGCTTCGTGCTGCTCCGAACCGGTTCCGGGGCCGAACCGCACGTGTACGTCCACCGCTGATCCATCGGTCGAGCCGGTCGTGCGGAAATCCACAGGCGAGCGCGCGCCGCGCGCCGACGCGCAACGTGTAGGGTCCAAGCTCGACCGTGAAACGAGTCCCGTGAGGCTCGTACGGACGAAAGAGAGATCAGTGGCAGAGCGTGAACGCCTGCTCGCAGGGCAGCCTGCGAGCGGCGCCTTTCGAGCACGGACGCATGTCATGTCGACCGACGACGTGGCCCGGGCGATCCGTCGCATGGCCCATGAAATCCTCGAGAAGAACCACGGCTGCGACGACGTGATGATCGTCGGCATGCAGACGGGCGGGGTTGAACTCGCCCGAGCGATCGCTGCTGCTGTGGCCGACATCGAGGGGTCGGAGGTGCCGACCGGCACGCTCGACGCCACCATGCACCGAGACGACTTCGGTCTGCGCCCGGTGATGCCCGAGGCGGTGACCAACATCCCCGGTGACCCGACGGGCAAGACGATCGTGCTGGTCGACGACGTGCTCTTCACCGGACGGACGGTGCGGGCGGCGCTCGACGCCATCCACGCTTATGGGCGGCCGACGGCGATTCAGTTGGC
>Ga0181574_10000203_pt1 | contig 55012 bp, 47 predicted proteins | sample 101ome_24_FD_145600 | JGI IMG/M metagenome (GOLD analysis project Ga0181574, IMG submission 145600) | Coastal salt marsh microbial communities from the Groves Creek Marsh, Skidaway Island, Georgia - 101410AT metaG (spades assembly) | ecosystem: Environmental > Aquatic > Marine > Intertidal zone... | reverse complement strand
TTCCTTCACCCCATAATCCACCCGATAAATCCGTCCACTCGTCCGATGCACTCCGGTGTGTTCGTGACATTCTCCGGTGTCGCTCCAGTCAAGAATGTAGACAGCTCCATCTGGTCCGGGCTGGATATCAATTCCGCGAAACCACTCGTCGCCCATCAGGAAAACGTCAGGCTCGTGCCTTCCCACGAATCCGCTCCCCTTGCGGTCAAGTCGTTCCACATTAGTTCGGCGACCGTGCATATTGAGCGTGAACAATCGGTCGTGAAATCGCTCGGGCCACCGGTTTCCCTGGTAGATCATCATGCCAATGTGAGCATGCCCGCCCCCAAACTCATTAGCAACCCCTCCCCGCGACTCGGACCATTTACCACCTCTGTCGTAATGATAGTGATCGGCATGCGTGTCGATTCGCTCGTAGACGTAGGGGTTCGGATCGGCGCCGAAACTCTCGGTAAAATGCGCTCCGGTGATTCCGTGCCAGAGATGCCCGTTCACGGTATTGATAAAAAAAAGCTCCCCATTGCGATCCCAATCATGCCCCCATGGATTGGTCGTCCCATGGGTGAGCTGCTCGAAAACTTCCCGCTCAGGATGATAACGCCAGACGCCGCCCTTGATCGGAATGCGCTCCTCCTCCGGAGTTCCCGGCTTCCCTATTTTGCCCGGACACGAATGACCACAGCGTCCGTAGAGCCATCCATCGGGGCCCCAGCGAAGACCGTTCGCGAAGTTGTGGTAGTTGCTCTGTGCGACCGTGAATCCATCGAGCTTCACGACAGGCTCTGAGTCGGGAATATCATCTCCATTTTCATCGGGGATAAACAGCAATCTTGGCGGGCACATCAGCCAGACGCCACCACGACCAACTTCGACGCTGGTAAGCATCTGGACCTTATCCGTAAAAACTTTCCGCTCGTCGGCGACTCCGTCATTGTCCATGTCTGCGAGAATGATCACGCGATCTTTGAGCGACAGGTCGAAACGCATCGCCCGTTCCGCATATGTGTAATTCTCCGCTACCCACATTCTCCCTTTTGGATCCCAAGCCATTGCGATGGGATTTCGCACCTCGGGTTCGGCTGCAAACAGGTTCACCGAAAACCCATCGGGAAGAGAAAACATCTTCACCGCTTCCTCCGGTGAAGGCGGATTGGCTGTTTTGTCAGGCTCGCTGTTGTAGATCTCCGGAAAGTTTTCGGCGAAGAGGTAGTCAACCTGTTCAAAGAGAAGTATGAGGAGAAAGGGAGCGAGTCGCGTCATGTGGGAACTGAGGTTTTCCATTTACTACTATGAAACCACAAAAGATTTAGGCACGAATGAAACACGATCGTGTCTCATTCGTGGAAGCGAAGCGCATTCGTGGTTCTTTCCGAGGTGAGAACTCTGTGAGACAACTTTCCCATGAAACCCGCATTTTCTCTACTGCTCCTTCCCATTCTCTCCTGGGCGTCCTGTTCGGCTCCACTAGAGCAGGGTTCCAAAGCGTCTGTCACGATGGAGGGCACGGTTCTTTTCCTCGGTGACTCTATCACCCACGCCGGACACTACGTTGCTGACCTCGATGCCGTACTGCAGTCTCGGGGAGCGAACGCCGAACTGATCAATCTCGGGCTGCCTAGCGAAACCTGCACCGGGCTGTCGGAACCGGATCACCCCTTCCCCCGCCCCAACATTCACGACCGGATCGACAATGCGCTAAAGATTGTGAATCCGAATCTCGTCTTTGCCTGTTACGGAATGAACGATGGGATCTACCATCCCTTCAGCGAGGAACGGTTTCAGGCATATCAGGAAGGCATCAATGCCATCATCGAAAAAGTTCACGCATCCGGCGCAAAGCTGGTCCTGATGACACCACCGCCTTTCGACCCGGAACCACTTCGGGCAAAAGGAAAACTGAAACCGGCAGGTGCGGACAAATACGCCTGGTTCGAAATCTACGAGAACTACGATACAGAGGTGATGGCATGCTACTCCGAGTGGATTCTGAAACAGGGAGATCGGGTCGAAGGAGTGATCGATCTGCGCACACCTGTTCTCGAAGCCGTTGCCGAAAAAAGAAAAACTGACCCCGAATACACCCTCTCCAATGACGGAGTCCACATCAACGCCGACGGTCACACGCTCGTATCGAAGGGCATTCTCGACTACCTCGGAATTGGCGCTGCCGCCGTCGACGAACTGTCCCCGGCTCTTCATGACCTTACCGAAAAACGGCAGAAAATCCTCCACGATGCGTGGCTCAGCCACGTCGGTCACACTCGCCCGCAAACCAGGCCGGGCCTCCCTCTCGAAACCGCGCGCATCGCCGCTGCGCTGGTGGGAGAAGAGAATCCCGTCTCTCTCTTTAACGGAACCGATTTGAAGAACTGGGAAGGCGACGACACGATCTGGTCGGTCGAGAAAGGTGTGATCGTTGGTCGGAATGAGGGCGTCGTTCCATCGAGTACGTATCTTTTCACCAAGTCGAGTCACAGGAATTTTCGTCTCATCCTTGATGTTAAGCAGACTGTCTCGGAAAACCATTCCACGATGCACTCGGCCGTCGCTGCTCTCGGCGAGAGATTCACTGACAAGGGAGATAACGCGTTTGGATTCAGGGGACCCCTCCTGATGTTCTGTCACGACTGGGGAATCTGGGATGCGTATCGGCGCAATCGTATTGAGCCAGCTGGGCAAAAGGGCGGACTGCAAATCGACGCTGAGAAGAAAGGTGATTGGAATCGGATTGAAATCCTGGTCCTCGGAAACCGCATCCGCTTTGTCGCCAACGGCTCACTCGTCTTCGATTATACCGACGAAACAGAGATGCTGCAAAATTCCCCTGTCGGATTGCAGATCCACTCTAACAAACGCCCACAGGAGTATCGCTTTCGCGGTCTTGTGGTTTGCGATGATCCCGAGAATAGGTTGGTGACGCTTGATGATGCAGATTGAGCATTTCGAAAACGCGACCGTGGCATGCGTCTGTATCTCCTTCGCCAGTTTAGCCTTTCCGGCAATGCTCCTGCAATTGCACCGTCTACATCCTACGCCTCACGGGATGAAATCCCATGCTACATTTCTTCGTCGCAACTTCTCAAACTCACTTCGAGAGCAAGAACGCCGTATACAAAACATCGGCGGTCAACTTCGCATTTTCCGTTGCCACCAGGTCGAGAAAGAAATCTGTCTCCGCACTCGATCCTTTTTCTTTCCAGTCATCAGCAAGATGAGCGTGAACAAATCCATCACCGTCCGTGTAGACCGACTTGGCATATTCTCGTGACGCGAACAGGCGTTTCGTAAATTCTATCGAAGCATCCTCCGGGGTTTTGCCGAGAGATCGGGGCTTGTATCCCTTGAGGGTTGCCTTCATCCCCTTTCCTCCCACTGACCAGAAGAGAGAAGTATTGATCGACTTTTCGTTTCTGCTTCCCTCTGGAGTCTGCAACCCGTGCGCAGCGAGGCCGTCTTCGAAAGCTTCGCGCTGAAGCTTGTATCCATCCCAAACATGAAAGGGCGAAACTCGGTCCTGAATAGCATGGGCGATCGCGCCAAAATACTCCGCCGCAATGACATCCTCTCCATCGCGAAACGCTTTTGATATTTTTTCAAAATACCACTTCGATCCCTTTCGGGCGAACTGGCGATTCAACTCCTCGGTCTGAAGAGTGAAATAGTGATAGGTCTTCGGCCGAGGGCTCTCCCATTTCAAACGATCTGGTCCAGCGTAGGTAATGGGAGGGAGAAACTTTCCATTTTTCTCCGCGTAGACAAACTGAGTTACCCTGACACGTTCCTCCAAATCTGCTTCATCTCGCGACGGTCCGTCCACCCAATCTGGGTGTCCGCAAAATCGGTTCTCCACATACCAGCGAATTGACTCTTCCTGTTTGTGGAAACTGTTTCGATGCAGTTCCTCCCACCGATCCAGCAACTCCTTTGGCTGCGCCCCGACAGCCGCTTCGGTGATGATGCGGTGACCAACTCCCCATGGGTAAGCCATGTTGGTTGAGGACAGCAGCAGTAATACACAGCCCCATTGCCCGATCGTCTCTTTGAAGATTCTCATGGCAAGAAAATCGGATTATTTCGGTTCTATCGCAAGACTCGAATAGCGGCAGAATGAATCGGGCACACTCCCTAATCACCCAAGGCTGACTTCAGATCAATCTCCACTCGAGTGAGGCGACGGCCGTGAACCCGTCCATACGCTTGCAAATACGCACGATCCTGTGTCAGCAGCGACGCCTTCAACTGCTTGAGAAAATCGGTCTTGGCTTCCCCAGCCGGTTGCTCTTCTTTTTTGGGTGGCATTTCACCGGCCTTCACACGTTGATACACCTGGTCCCAAACCGCAAAGCCCGCCAATCGAAATCCTCTGCCTGCGTATCTGCAGCGTTCGATACTCCGCCAAAGCCGGAAAAAACAAATAGCGCCGATAGAACGATTACCCTGAGGATAACCTTGGCGCGCTTCTTAAACCGATATCGAACTCGCTAGAAATTTTCTTTCAATCTTGTACTAGAATCTGCACAGAATTCAGTAGGATATGAAGGTAGCACAACAGGCCACAATTCCCTGATCGATTCATCGTAGAGTTTTCCACCTTTCCCCGATTTCGACATGCCCGGTAAATCAGCAAAAAGCGGCTCGTTCCTCTCTGGAGTCATTTCTGGTCTCAGTGCCTACTTCAAGGTGCCTGCCGTGCTCTTTCGGTACAAGCTCTGGCACTTTCAACTTTTACCCGCAGCGATCAGCTTCGTCGTTTCCGCGCTGCTCTTTTACGGATTCTTCGTGGCCACCGGGAAGTTCACAGGGTGGATGGATGGACTCATTCGAGTGCCATGGGAATGGCTCGATACGACGATCAACTGGACACTGGCAATCCTCGCGTTTCTCATCCTCATCGCGGGATTTTTCTTCGCTCACAAACACATCATACTCGTCATTCTGGCACCATTTCTGGGGACTATTGCTGAAGAAACGATGAAAACGCTCAAAGGAGAAGATTTCGTGAAAACCGACATCGGGATTGGGCCGGCGATCGCGCGCGGGGCAAAAATCAACCTTCGCTACATCACTCGAGAGATTTTCACCAACCTCATCTTTCTCGCCTGCGGTATTATTCCCGTGATCGGGTCCATTATATCCGCATCCGGAATGTTCTTCACTCAAGCCCGCTTCCTCGGCTACGGCCTCATGGATTTCCCCCTCGAAAACCGCGGTCTTACGGTCGACGAAAGCGACGACTTTGTCCGCGAGCGCGCAGGACTTTCTGTCGGAATCGGCGGCGGCTACATGCTTATCATGGCAATCCCTTTCGTCGGATGGATGTTCGCACCAACCTTTGGAACCGTCGCCGGAACAATTCGAGCGATCGAAGAGTTGGAGCGGGATGAGTAAATCGCAGGGAATCCTTGCCACCGTTGTGGAAGGCCACGGCGTAGCCTCGGGAAAATCCAACGACCCTCGATTCCCCGGAGGAACCCTCCAGATGCAGATTCCATTTTTCCGCGAGTTCGGGCTCGATCTTTCCCGCTACCATACCGGCACACTGAATCTCTCCATCGCGCCACACCGCTTCGAAATCATTTCCCCCACCCACACCTTTCGCCTGGTGAAGTGGCACCCGACCGAGCCCGCCGAAGACTTTTCTTTCGTAGCTTGCCGGGTGAACCAACCGGGCTGCAGGAAAAAATGTGGTGGCTACATCTACTATCCCCATCCCGAGACAAAACCGGAACACGTCCAGCCGGATGATGTCCTTGAAGTCATCCTTGCAGAATTTCAGGATAACCTCTCCTACGGGGACACGGTTGAACTGGAGGTGGATGAAAGCCTCGTGCGATTGATCTGACCGCCCTCAAAGTCATCGAAAAACCGCCACAATCTGACGTTGAATCCCGATCCGGTTGCGTTTTAACTGGGGGCCGAATTTACCGAAAAACCTAACCCTACCCAAAAATGTCTTTCTCATACACTGGATTTGCAGACGAAGCCGAAAAGTCCCTCGACGGACAGATCTCCACACTACAAGAAGCCGGATGGTCCGCGATTGAGCTTCGCCTTCTCGACGGCGGAAATGTCTGCGACCAGACGGAAGAAGAGTGGAAAGTAACATTCGAGCGACTCCAGTCTGAGAACATCCAGATCGTTGGCTTCGGAGGCCAGATCGGAAACTGGGCGCGCCCCATCACTTCCGACTTTCAAATGGACCTCGACGAATTGCGTCGCGTCGCTCCCAGAATGCGTGAGGCGGGAACCAGATTTCTCCGCATCATGTCCTACCCGAATCCGGAAGAGAATCCTCTTTCCAAAGACGAGTGGAAAGCCGAGACCGTCCGCCGACTCAAGGAACTTTCCACCATCGCAGAGGGAGAAGGCGTCATTCTTGCTCACGAAAACTGCAGCGGCTACGGAGCCTACGCCGAGGGATGGCTAGAACTTGCCGAGGCCGTAGACAGCCCCGCCCTTCAACTCATTCTCGATACCGGCAACAACAGCCTTCACGACAACGACAACGAGGCGACCTGGGAATTCTACGAAAAGACCAAGTCTCACATCACTCACGTCCACATCAAGAGCGCTCAGCCAAATCCTGAGGGTGGAGACTGGATTACCTGTCATGTTGACGAGGACCCTGTTCAGCGCCGCATTCTTCAAGACCTGAAGAACAATGGATATGACGGCTGGCTTTCTATCGAGCCACACATCAAAGCCGCCATCCACGCAGGCCAGGACGTCGATGACACCGGCGAAGCCCGCGAAGTCTGGGTCGAATACACCCGCCGACTCGAAGCGCTAGTAAATTCGCTGGATTAATTCCAGCAACTCGATCTGACAGGTTCAGGTCGAGCATCCAACAGGATTGGATTGGTGACCTAACAGGGTTATGTGATCAACCTACGCCCCGATTCCTGCGAGCCAGACTAACAAACCAATAATCACGAAGCAGATTGCGACGGCGACGAGAAAGCCGATCCAATCCATCGGTCTCGGTTTGGTGAATTCCCAATCGGATTTGGGGAATATCTTTCGCTCGGCAAGCACTTCGGGATTCGCATAGGAAGCCTCCAGCTTGAGACGATCTTTTTCCGGATCAGGATCAACCACCGTTCGCATCTTCGCATAGTAACGATCGAGACTTTCCTTATCCTGTCGCTTTGTCAGTAAGCTGCAGATGATCAAAACGAGAAATGGCATCAGCAATCGTGGCGGCAAGCGCAAGGTTTCGATCATTGCCTTTGAAGCTCCCGAGAGATCAAACCCGAGAAGGTGATACAGCAGGAAGTCTGCATTGAAAGATCCAAGGCCGGTATTCTTGTGCACCGCTCGTTCCACAAGTGTGTGCGTATTTCCTTCGGTAGATTCCGAAACGGTCTCCCATCCTTCGGCGCCCTTTGCTTCGAGACCATCTCGCCAGAAAATCGGTTTTCCGCCACTTCGCAAGGTGATCTCAATATTCTCACCGGGTTCGCCTATAGGTGGCTCGGGACCAATTTTCGCGAGTAACTCCTCGTCCCCTTTTGCTTTCGCTTCGGAGGTTGCTTTAACCCAGCCCTCGTGGCGAGCGACATCAGCAGCAGTGGCCGGACGCGTTACCGTTTTCGCAACTCGATGCGTTGGCTGAGTCAGCGCGTCATTTTCTCTGAGCCCAGGCATCAGCTTTGGCAGCAAGGGAGGAAGCACGAAAAAGAACAGAACGGAAAACGCGATTGTCATCCAGACAGCGCGGCGATTCGCCCTGCGCCAGAACATTCCAATCCAGAACGGAGCCGCAAACAGGATCGGCAATTCAACGGCCAGTTTGAATTGCCCGAAAACATCCGACTCCACAACCGCAATGATCGAAGCTCCCAGAATAATCACCAATCCAGTGATACGAGCCACGAGCAGACAGGTTTTTTCGCTGGCGTCGGGATTGATGTAGGCGGCAAACACATTTCGAGTGACGAGACCGGAGGTGACAATCATATAGGTGTCAGCAGAACTCATCATCGCAGCCATCAGGCAGGCGAGCATCAGTCCCACAAGCCCCAGATTGAGAGGGCCCAGAATTTCACGCGCCGCAACGCCCCAGACCCGATCGGGATCTGAAGCGATTTCCGCATTCCCCGCCAAAAGCGCCAAGGCAATCAAAGCGGTCAACGCCCAGCCAACCGTACAGAGTCTCTTCAAAAAATTCCCCGTGACAAGACCGATACGAGCTTCGTCTTCACTCTTTGCCGATCCACCACCTGTCGCAATGAAGTGCGGCTGAACGACGATTCCGACGAGAACGAGCAGAGTAAGTGAGATGATGTAGGGAATGGGGAACTCTCCTGCACTCGGTCCCGAGAAAAGATTGAAATAATCATCCGCAACCCGTTCGTGCATAATGCGGAAACCATCCATGACACCTTGCGTCGCGGGATCGCCGAATTCCTTCACCAAGGCGAGCAGACCATATGGAATCAGCAAAACGGAGAGCAAAATGATAAAGACTCCCTGAATCAAATCCGTATAATAGGCAGCAGTCAGTCCGCCCAGAACTCCGTAGATAATCACGATAAAGGCAATCACGGGAACAACCACATACTTCAACTCCATTCCCCAGATTGTCTCGAAACCAAGCAGTGGAACTGCGAATTTCGCAATCGCCGACAGCATCGTCGAGAGATAGAACATGTAGAAAATGATCGCGAAAAGAGTGTAGGCCGCACCGAGTCCTCGAGACTGGTAGCGCTCCACGAACCAATCTCCCAAGGTCAGATGACGCATTCGTCGATACCAGACTCCGGTGATCCAATAGATGGGCGTGACAAAGAGCCACATCAAAGCTGACCAGACTCCACTGAGCCCGCTGGTCCATCCTGTCCGGCCGACCGTGACCGGCTCGTGAGCGCCTGTCCCGGCACCGAACGCGGCAAAAGTTTGCAACAACTTTCCGAACCCGCGTCCGCCCATGAAATAGTCCTCCTGCCCTTTGACTTTACGCATCGACCAGATGCCGATGGCAACCATCGTGATGAAATAGACAATGAGGACGATGTAGTCGATTACGTTCATGGGGAGCGAGGAGAGAAAAAATTACTTCCCAGCGTAATCCGCAAACTTTTCGTCCACCTTGGCCGATTCCGGATCACCATGGTGAAAGTAAAACCGATGTCGTAATGACAGGGTTTCTCCTGACTTGATCGTGTGGTCGCCGTCTCCCTTTTTCGCCCCGTCCTTTGCGTCGAAAAATCCGGTTCCAAATCGGTTTGCCGTCAGAAGACCATATGTCCGCGCGTGCCAATGAGTCGGATAGCGGAAATTGTCCGGGTGATCAAAAATTGCCACCCCTACCGTCTTGCCAGTCGAGTCAGGGCCGTAGTAATCGCACCATTCGGCTCTCTTGCCCCAGGCCTCAGCATTTTTGAGACCCCTGCTGTTCATGATGGAGCCTTTGCCGTCTTTGGTTTTGCGGTCTTCCACTTTCATGGACCCCGCTACACGAATGGAAACACCGCCGTCTTTCTCATCATGAAAGGTCACGTCCTCTTCACCGGCTTTCATGCTGATGTCAAAATCCATCAGCACCTCGCGATTTTCGAGAGGATGGAATTTCAGCGTCACCGTCTCTGTCAGCACGAGTCTGCCGTTTCCCATCCAGCGATTTTTCAGGACAAGAGTTCCGGTTTCCCCGGACTGCATTTTTTCGATTTTCTCCAACTCAATCGAAGCGGTTTTGTCACCTTTCTGATGATCCGGCGCCCAGAAACTCAATCCATTTACGTTGCGATGAGAAAAACGAATCGAGCGGTGGTGTGGATGATCATGCTGCTCACCCTCGACACCTTCTTTCATAGGGTAGTTGCGGGTGACCCCGACGCCGTTCGGACCAATCACCGGATACAGATACGGAGCCTTCCACGTCTTGTGATCCCACTCGGTGAAAAGCTCGCCATCGATCTCGATCCGAATGCGACCTTCTTTTTCCGAGATTGTTACCTGGGCGAAACTGGAAACGGCATTTGAGAAGGTCAGTAACACCAAGAGAATCAGGGGAAAATCAGCAATTCGAGAAGCTTTCATAAATCGACTCTAGAAAAGTAATCTAGGAACCGAGAACCCCATTTCGATACGCGTTGCCGTATCAAATCTCTGATTTCTTCTTTTGGATTCTCCGGCATTGTCCCCCCGCACTAACATTTCCTAATCCCCGCGTAACTTTTGTCCAGTGCCGGGTTATGCATCGGTAACAATATCAATCTTCGATCCAATATCAATTTTCGATCCTCTTGTATGAAATGGGTTACTGCTTTTCATTTTTTCGTTGTCGTGTGTCTTCCTCCGGGTTGGGCTAAGGACTCGGAAGTTCCAGCTTTGGCGGATCGCGATATTGCACCGTTTCAGGTCCGAAAAACACAATCAGGTCCATGGGGGATAATCGAGTATTCACGACTGATTCTGGAACCGCCGACCCCCTACATTGAGCGCTCCGAGGACCTGAAGGATCCCAATGGAGAAACTGTCTGGAATATTCTTGCCGAATCCATTGACGGCGCGCAGCGGATTTTGGAAGAAGCCGAATTCGATTCGGTAACCATCAGAGAATTAACCCGGGAAGAAAACGTAACCGTAAACCCCGACACGGGATGGTTTGAAATCCGCCCCAGTGAGGAAGTCATCTTGACGATGACGCCGGAACAGCGATTTCGCCTCTACCCCAAACTACGTCCGCACCTCGCAGAAAACCCATATTTTCAGGCTTTCGCTCTCACACCAGGAGGAATTCGGGATGTAGTGAAAACTCCCACAGGACTCCCCGATAAAACCATAGAGTTAATCGAGCAGCTCACCTATTTTAAGGGAAAAGCTCGACGGTTTTCGGACATTCGCCTTCTGTTCTCCCGGGCCAACTCCTACGATGAGAAAATACGGATTCTAAAAGTACTCGGGCGCGAGCCCGACATCTCTGCTCGATTGATTCTGCGTCAAGATAGCAACCTCGCTGAGCTCGAAGAATTCTGGGGTGCGGGCGGGCGAAACCGAGAAGTTTTTCCAATCCTGCGCTCCGTGATTGCCACCAGGGAAGTGGACCGACTCGACATCGCGCATTTGCTTCCTCCAACTCCCCGCAAGCTGGTTCACACGTATCCGACACCGTGGGGATACGGGATCGGTGGTGATGCCCCAGATTGTTTCTGGAGCGCATTTAGTTTTTTCAGCGACTCCCCACCTGATCGCTATCTCGATTTTACCAACCATGTCTTTCAGGAACGATATGAACCGGCACCACCACCCATGCAATTCGGAGATTTGATTCTGATCGAAGACGCTGAAACAGGCGACTGGATTCACGCATGCAACTATATCGCCGATGATCTGATTTTCACGAAAAACGGAAAAAGCATGGGCAGAGCCTGGATCATTTCGAAATTATCAGAAGTCGTAAATTCCTACTTCAACACCAATAAGATCAAGGTGTCTTTTCACAGGCTCAAGACCTCGTATTCGCAATGAAAGTGTTACTGCTTTGCTTGTCTTGCTTCCCCTTGTTGGGAGCAACCTTTCTACCGGCACTGGAAGACTCGACGCGATCACAAAGCTCCGTCGCAACCAAGCCAATTCCTTGTAATCCAGGGCCTTGGGGTCAACTGGATTACTATTACATATACCTCGAAGCACCTGATCACATTGCCGACCTCATCAGCGCGCCATCAGATCGAACAATCTGGCATTTTCCTGGAAAAACACTCGATGAAATCGATGCCATTCTTACGACTGCATTGATTGATGAAAGACAACGGAACCGGATCTACAACGACTCAGACGTCTTCATTCTCGAGCCTCCTTATCGTCTGTTTCCCGCAATCGATATTGTAGAGTCAATGAATCCACTCAGCAGGCAAACGCTGTATCGCCATCTCAGCCCCTGGTCAGAAAACCGTTTTTATCGGCGGCCGATCATTATCGAGTCTGGGGACGTGCGTAGTTGGTTCGCGAACAGCAATTTGACTGATGAAACGATTTTGCACATTAGCAAACTCACCTATCAGCTCGGTAATTCACTCGCGTTTTCGGACATTCCGGCAGTCCTCACCCGCATCAATTCTGACAAAGAAGAGCGAGAATTCCTTCGTGCGATTACGCGAACGCGATCACTTGTTCTGAGAATGACGATTTCGGCAGATTCGGATTTTGCAGCCCTCAAGGATTACTGGACACTCGGAAAAAATGGCAAGGATCTCATGTCGTTTTTCGACTCCGTTTCCCAAACACCAGCAGTGGAAACAGTCGATGTCATTCACTTGCTCCCTTCAACACCACGAAAATATCTCAATACATTCCCCTCCCTCTCACTAGCAATGGACGGGCAGTATCCCGGACATTTCTGGACTTCTCTAAACTTCGACCGATACAATCCGCTGTCGGATTTCGACGAGGAAAAAACTGCTATTTCCTTTATTCGGAAATTTTACCAGCCTGTGGCAAAGCCTTACCGGTATGGAGATTTGCTGCTCTTTTTCGATGTCGAAACAAGCGATGTCATTCACACCTGCATCTATATCGCTGATGACATTGTCTACACTCGGAACGATCGATCACCTCTTCGCCCTTTCATGCTGATGAAAATTGGAGATTTAATCACCCGGATCCGGGCCGCAAATGCAGAACTGGGGGTCGAAGCCCTACGCAGAAAGGAATGATCCGAATTCAGACACATGAAAATATGGCGCAATTTGGAAAATCCATAGCCTGACAAAAGGAGTAGCGTGGCGCATTATTTGGGTCGGATGCGGCTTCCTCTAACTCTAGTTTATTTCCTTGCTGTCACCCATAACTCTTGGGCTGGCGACGAAGACCATTGGTCGTTTCAGAAAATCGTCGCGCCCCAGGTTCCAGTTCTCAACCCGCAGCCCGCAAATCCTATCGATGCCTTTGTCAGGGAAAGGCTAACGGCAAATCAGCTGGAATTTTCACCCGAAGCCCCGCCACCTACTCTCCTGCGTCGACTTCACCTCGATTTAACTGGCCTACTGCCGACACGGGAGGAAGTCGACTCGTTTCAGAAAAGCTGGGAAAAAGATCCCGAAGCCGCCTACTCGAAAGCTGTCGACCAGCTTCTCGCCTCCCCGCACTTTGGAGAACAATGGGCTCGGCACTGGCTCGACGTCGCTCGCTACGGGGACAGTGATGGTTACCTCGGCGACACGCTCCGACCCTGGGCGTGGGTCTATCGGGACTGGGTCATCGATGCCATTAATCGTGACATGCCCTTCGACCAGTTTTCGATCGAACAGCTTGCAGGCGATCTACTGCCCGACCCCTCGCAAGGCCAGAGAGCGGCGCTCGGTTTTCATCGAAACGGCCTGAAAAACACCGAGGCTGGAGCCGATCGCGAACTTGATCGCACCAAGCGCGTTGTCGATCGCGTCGCGACGACAGGAACAGCCTGGCTCGGGCTGACCCTCGCCTGCGCCGAATGTCACGATCACAAGCACGACCCCATTTCGCAGCGTGAGTTTTATGAACTCTACGCTTTCTTCAACAACCTCAAAGACACTGACATTTCGTATCGAATCGAGGAGGAATGGGATGCCTACGAAGACAAACTGGCTAAATGGGAATCCGACACAAGCCAGCTCGAGAGCGATCTGAGCAAACTTCCGAAACCGAAAACACCATCTCCCGAAAATGATTCGGGCTGGGAGTCCATCATTCCCGACAAAGTCGAAGCGGCGGGGACGGATCTCGCAATTCAGGATGATGGATCCATTCTCGCCTCCGGCAAGGTTCCTTCCACAGTGAGTTACTTTGTCGAATCGCCGGTGGACAAAGAAAAAACAATCACGGCATTCCGGCTCAACCTGCAGGGGCAATTTGGCGAAGGTCGCGAGAAAGGAAAACCGGTCGGGCGAGCACCATCCGGCAGCCTGATTCTCTCGATGTTTTTTCCCGATCTGATTGTGGACGGCAAAGCAAAGCGTATTGGCCTTTCGAGTGCAGAAGCGAACCACGATACCGGCGGGACCGTCGCCGAAACGATCCTGCCCTCGACCGACGGTTGGAAAGTCTCCAAACGAGTCTATCAAAACCACCATATTGTCTTTTCCCTGAAAGAGCCGATGACACTTCCCGCAGGCAGTCGACTCAAATTCTCGCTCGGACACAAATCGGGATCCTCTCTCTCGATTCGTCATTTCTCCCTGGAAATGACCGAAGTTCCCGGTCCCCATCCGGCAAACTCCCTTCGAGCCGAATCCGCCTGGGAAAAGAAGCGAACCGAAATCGAAACCCTTCTCGCCTCTCCCCCTGCCAAACCCAGCACAAAAGCGCAGTCACTGACGGAGACAAAGGGCGACGAGCGCCGCGAAACCCGTATTCACATTCGAGGTGATTACACCCAGACGGGAGACGCCGTCCGCCCCAACGTTCCGAAAATTCTTCCGCCGACTTTGAATTCAAGCAACCCAAGCCGACTCGACCTGGCGCACTGGCTTTTCGCTCCAGAGAATCCCAGCACTGCCCGCGTTTCTGTGAACCGAATCTGGCAGCATCTCTTTGGGACTGGGATTGTCGCCACCTCAGACGACCTTGGAACCTATGGCGATCGGCCGACACATCCGGAATTGCTCGATTGGCTCGCCAACGAATACCGCGCCAAGGGCTGGAGCCGAAAGAAGTTGATTAGACAGATCCTGATGTCCGACACCTATCGCCAATCTTCGAAAAACATGAGTCCTGATCTCTCCAACCAACTTCTCTGGCGGCAGAACAGCTATCGTGTTCCCGCCGAAACCGTCCGCGACATTCACCTGGTCGCGAGCGGACTATTTGAGCCGGAAATCGGCGGGCCCGGAATCCATCCGCCTCTCCCTGAATTCGTGACTGCGGTCGGCCGCAGCGTAAAGTGGCCGGAAAGCACTGGCCCAGATCGGTATCGACGAGGCATGTATATTTTTCTCAAGCGAACCGTGCTCTACCCCATGCTTACCACCTTCGACGCACCAGACACGAGCGTTGCCTGCTCGCGACGAGAAAAAACGAACACACCGATGCAGGCACTCACCTTGCTCAACGATCCTGTCTTTTTCGAATGCTCGGAAACCCTCGGCCGTGATCTTCATCGTGCCCATGGAGAAAATTTCGATACGGCAGCCGATGACTTATTTCTTCGCACTCTCGGACGCCTTCCCACCCTGGCCGAGCGCGATACCCTCCGCTCGGCGCACGGAGACTTTCTTCGTTCCGGCAAAAACCCGGAGCTCGCCATGATTGCCCTGGCTCGCGTCGCCACCAACCTCGACGAATTCATTACCCGTGATTGATCCTCGACAGTTCCACGATTTGCAGACTCGCCGACGCTTTCTCTCTCGTGGGCTCGGTTCGCTGGCGTTGGCTTCGATGCTCCGCGATGACGGACTGCTCGCCGCCAAATCAACTCGGGCACCCCACTTTGCTCCCAAGGCAAAACGCTGCATATACCTCTTCATGGAGGGCGGTCCCAGCCAAATGGATCTCTTCGATCCCAAGCCAAAGCTGAACGAGCTCGACGGACAACCTATGCCCGACTCGCTCCTCGAGGGGGTGAAATTTGCCTTCACGCAGAAAGAAACGGCGCGCCTTCTCGGCAGTCCCCGCACCTTTCAAAAATACGGAGAATGCGGGATGGATATGTCTGACCTGCTTCCACATCTGAGCCGGCATGCCGATGACATCGCGCTGATTCGCTCCATGCATTGCGATCAGTTCAATCACCTGCCCGGCCAACTTCTCATGCTCACCGGCTCTCCCTTTCGCGGATGGCCTACGCTCGGCTCGTGGCTGAACTACGGTCTCGGCAGCCCTTCCCGTGACCTGCCCGGCTACGTTGCCATGACGACCCTCGGGCGTGGATTACCCGGAGGTGCTGCGAGTTGGTCGAGCGGATTTCTTCCGTCCAACTATGCAGGTTCGCTCTTCCGCAACGAAGGCAGTCCCGTCCTCAATCTCGCAACTCCTGATTCCATCCATCCGGAAATGCAGAAACGAACAATCGAGGCCGTAAACGAACTGAATCAGCAGCGATTCAGCGAAGCGAAACACCCGGAAATCGCGAGCCGCATCCGCAACTACGAACTCGCCTACCGGATGCAGTCGGCCGCACCGGAACTGATCGACCTTTCCGACGAACCGGATTCACTGAAGGAAGCCTACGGGTTGAATCGCGAGGACAAAACAGGCTTTGAGGCCTCCTTCGCCAGAAACTGCCTTCTCGCGAGACGCCTCGTTGAACGTGGCACTCGCTTCGTCTCGCTCTTTCTTTCCACCTGGGATCAGCACAGCAAGCTCGACTCCGAACTGGCGACAAACGCCCGAATTTCTGATCAGCCGGTCGCTGCACTCCTCCAGGATCTGAAAGAACGCGGACTCCTCGAGGAAACGCTCGTCGTCTGGGGAGGCGAATTTGGCAGGACTCCGCTAGGAGAAAACCGTTCCGGATTCAAGACCGTTACCGGTCGCGATCATCACCCTTATTCGTTCAGTATGTGGATGGCCGGAGGCGGCGTAAAAGGCGGCCAAACCATCGGGCAAACGGACGAAATCGGCTGGGGCGTCGAAAAAGATCCCGTCCACGTTCACGATCTTCACGCAACGATTCTTCACCTCTTCGGCTTTGATCACGAAGAACTCACCTATCGCTTTCAGGGTCGCGATTTTCGACTGACTGACGTGCACGGCAAAGTGGTGGATCAATTGCTTCTGTGAGGGGCCTTTGGTAACTCGCCAACAAGCAGAGCAAGGCAGGATTTCCAGAAAGCTGAAATAATTCTCAAGATTCCATGCGAGCATCTTCGTTTCTGTCTAGAAACCGCGTCACGGATACTGCTTTTCGGAGCAATCTCGTGCAATCCCTTCACTTCTCAACTCCATGGCACAAGGCCCCTCTCCGCATGGCAGTACCGCGAAGTCTTTGGGAAGTGATCCCTTCGTAAAGGAGACGCTGCGTTAGCATCACGATTCGCCCGTCCCATCCGAGTTCGTTACGAATTTGTTCTACCTCGGCGATCTCGAAATACTGCAGGAAACAGGCATCGTCCATCGTTTCATACCCATACTTCTTTAACAAGGCCACAACGATGTGACTGATGTCGTGCCCTTGTTCTCGATGCCAGCCCGGCCTCTTGATTTCCGGATAGATGCCGACGTTGCGGCTCGTGCTTTGATTCAGCGCCTGGATAAATTCCAGCTCCTCTTCCAGCGAGCGTCACGATTTCGAACGCACCTTTACCGTCTGGAAATCGACGAGCCAGCGCAAGGCGAAGCAAACTTGCCGGTCGTAAAACTCTCCGCCTCGGTCATAGAACAGCTCCGGACGAAAGTTGGCGATCCTGTCTATGTAACGGAAACTCGCTGGTGGTTGGGTGGCTTGCATTCCATACACGTCGTTGTCGGAGGCGAGAGTGATAATAGCGATGACGTGGTCGAAATCGGTCCAGAAGCATTCGAGCTGATTGTGACTCGGAGGAGGCACGACAACGTGCTCAAAGTGGAACGCCTCTATTGAATTGGGGCACTCCTCTCATCCCCGATCACGCCCTTTTTCAAATTGCCCTTCGCCCTGCAAATTTGTTAGTACACTACTTTCGATGGGCATTTCTAAAACCGCGTCAGTCTTTGCCTTTCTCTCCATCCTCGCTGGATCGAGTGCCGCAGATTCGCGTGCAAAAGACAAAGCCGGTCACGCCTATTTCGAGACCAAAATCCGCCCAGCTCTTGTCGCTAACTGCTACGAATGTCATTCTGCAAATGCGGAGAAAATAGGCGGAAAATTGCTTCTCGATTCACGCGAGGGAATTCTCACGGGCGGGGAATCAGGACCTGCTCTTGTTGCCGGCAAACCGGACGAAAGCCTTCTTATTCACGCGCTGCGTTGGGAGCACGACCTGGAAATGCCGCCAAAGGAACCGCTCGCCCCACAGATGATTCACGACTTCGTGAAATGGATCGAAATGGGGGCTCCCGATCCACGCACCGAACCAAAGGTTGAGTTATCCGGAAAAACATACGAAGACGGTGCGCTCTGGTCCTTCGAACCTGTGGCCAATCCCAAACCGCCAGAAGTTGCAGACAAGAGTTGGCCTCGAGATGCGATTGATTACTTCACGCTCGCCCGTATGGAGGAAGTGGATCTGTCTCCGACAAATGATGCTCCTCCTGAAACCCTGATTCGGCGCCTCTATTTTGATTTGATCGGACTTCCACCGACCGAAGCAGACATCGCTCTTTTCCGAGCGGATCGAGTCGCTGATGAAAACAAGGCCGTTGAAAAACTCGTCGACCGGCTCCTGGCCTCCCACCAGTTTGGCGAACGCTGGGGTCGTCACTGGCTCGATGTGGCGCGCTATGCGGAGTCGAACGGAAATGACGGCCTCAGCCGAAACCCGACGTTTCCCCATGCGTGGCGATATCGCGACTATGTGATCGATGCGTTCAATCGCGATATACCCTACGACCGCTTCCTGACCGAGCAGATTGCCGGTGATTTGCTACCCCACGATTCACCGGAGCAACGAGACCGCCATCTCATCGCGACAGGCTTTCTCGCACTCGGCGCAAAACCGGCCAAGGCGATGAACAACAATTTCGACATGGACGTCGTCGCGGATCAACTCGATGTAATTGGCTCAGGAGTGCTCGGCCTCAGTGTCGCCTGCGCTCGTTGTCACGATCACAAATTCGACCCCATCCCAACTCGCGACTACTATGCGATGGCCGGTTTTTTCACCAGTTCGCAAACCATGTGGGGGCTCGCTGCGAATGAAAAGCTCACTGCACCGCCGACCGACCTTCATGTTCTTGAGACGGCCCCGAAAGTATCTCCCCCTCCCTGGTGGAAAGAATCAGTTCTCGTTCTCGAATCGAACACCGGCATTCCGAAAGCTATCCCCAAGCCAAAGTGGGAAACCGGCACGCCACTCGCAATGGGAGTTCGGGATAAAAGAGAAACCGGCGACGCCAAGATAAATCTCAAGGGTGACGCCAAAAAACTGGGTGACGCTGTTCCCAGGGGATTTATCACTGCCTACGGCGAGAGCAAGCCCCCTCCGATCGCAAAGGGAGCCAGCGGAAGACTGGAGCTGGCAAAATGGCTGACACAAGCTGATCACCCTCACACGCCGCGTGTCATCGTAAACCGAATCTGGATGCACCTCTTCGGGCGTGGCATCGTGAACACGCCAAACGACTTTGGGGTCTATGGAGAGCGCCCCACTCATCCCGAGCTACTCGATCATCTCGCAACACGATTTTTCGAAGACGGTTGGTCCATGAAGCGCATGATCCGCTCCATCGTTCTGAGCAGGACATACCAACTCGACAGCTTGAACTCGCCCGAAGCCACCGATGCCGATCCGGAAAATCTCTGGCTCGCCAGGCATTCACGACGCCGCCTCGGTGCAGAAGCCCTGCGCGATGCGATGCTCGCCGTGAGCGGCCAACTCGATCTCACACCTGCGGAAGGATCCATCATTCGGCATCGTGATATTCTGGTCAATCTTGCCTCCGAAGGCCTTCACGAACCGAGCCGCCATCGGAGCGTTTATCTTTGCTACCTTCGCAACTCCCCTCCCCCGGAACTCGCCGCATTCGATCTGCCGGCTTTCACGAAAGTGATCGGAAAACGCGATACGAATACGATTCCGAGCCAAGCTCTATTCCTTTATAACAACCCTTTTGTCATCGAGCAATCCAGCCACCTCGCTGATCTGGTAGTTTCCTCCGCCAGCAACGACGAAGCAAAAGTGCAGACCCTTTATCGGCTCGCACTGAACCGTCTTCCCGATCCCGAAGAACAGTATCGGGCTATCGAGTTGCTCGAAGAAACGAAACGCTTAACGGAAACTGACTCTGTGAAGAAAGCTTGGCATAGCGTATGTCAGGCATTGCTTTGCAGTAACGAGTTCCGGTATATTGACTGAGTAATTGGTTGTTTGAGATGAAACCGCTTTCCCGTCGACAGATACTGCAATCCGCCTCCTGCGGATTCGGTTACCTCGCGTTCTCTGGTCTCAATGGAATCGCGCAGGGCGCACTTCGCGACCGGCCGGCAATCCAATCACCACGTGCCAAACGAGTGATTTTTCTTTTCATGTCAGGAGGCCCAGCCCAGCTCGATACCTTCGACTACAAACCGCAAACCGGAAAAAAAGCGCATCCTGGATCTGTTTACGATTTTCAGCAACACGGCGAAAGCGGACTTTGGATTTCTGAACTGATGCCGGAAACAGCGAAGCACGCTGACAAGCTCTGCATCCTCAATGGCATGCACGCTGACACCGGCATCCATGCCCAATCGGCCTTGCAACTGCACACCGGAGACCGCCTCCGCGAACGTCCCAGTCTCGGCTCGTGGGTGAGCTACGGTCTCGGGACGGAAAATGAAAACCTGCCCGGCTTCGTTAGTCTGAACACTTCGCGCCCCTCGGCTTATTCGAGTTCCTTCCTGCCATCGATCCACACAGGAACGCCGATCGGCACAAACGGTCAGGCAATGGCAAAAGCCACCATCGAAAACGTGAATAGCTCCCATCTTCCTCCCTCCGCAAAGAGAAAACAGCTCGATTACATCCAGTATCTGAATCGGAACCATGAAGCAGCTCGTCCGGACGATGCCAAACTTGACGGAGTGATTCGCTCGATGGAGCTCGGCTATCGCATGCAAACCACTGCGCCGGATCTGCTCGACCTCAGCACCGAAACTCAGGAAACGCTGGATCGCTACCAAGTCGGGAAACAAAAGGCGCCGATCGGCACCTGTCGCATGTCTGATTTCGGTCGGCAATGTCTCCTCGCTCGTCGCTTCGCCGAGGCCGGTGTCCGCTTTATCGAACTGAATCATGGCAGTTGGGATCAACATAAAAACCATCGTCGCGACCTCGAAGCAAACTGTGCTGCGACCGATGGCCCCATCGCCGCTCTGCTCGAAGACCTCGATCAGCGTGGATTGCTCGAAGATACACTCGTCGTATGGGGCGGAGAATTTGGCCGACCAGGACTCACCCCTGGTAACGGCAAAAACGAAACAGGGCACAACGCGAATGGCTTCACATTCTGGATGGCCGGAGGCGGCGTAAAGCCCGGCTTTACCCACGGGAAAACCGACAGCACCGGAGCAAGGGCTGTCGATGGCAAAGTGCATTTTCGCGATCTCCACGCCACAATTCTGTATCAGATGGGGCTCGATCCACATGCGCTGACCTACCGCCACGCCGGACGAAACCACAGACTCACTGGACCCGAAGGCGGACGCGTCGTGAAAGAAATTTTCGCGTAATGTAACTATACAAAAATGCCGTCTACTGCGCAACTTCCTCGACTCGGCAAAAACAGGATATTCCTCAGCTGCCTCGCACGAAACCTGCTGATGCGGGAAACCTCAGTTCAGCAAGCTCGAAATACAAAACCTTGAAGTGTGAATCATCTTTTAAGAGCGATCCCCTTCGAATCGCGCATGAAAAAAGACAGTCACATCAATAGCCTCACCAGACGTTTCGCGATCGTCGTCCTCGCCCTCGGATTTGCAGCTGCTCCACCAGATTTGGAAGCGAATCTCTTCAAGAAGTTAAAAGAGAAGCGACAAGCGAAAATGCGAGCCATCGAGGCAGCAAAAAAGGCTGCCGAGACTCCGGCGAGGCCACGCCCCCGCCATCGATCCTGGTATCGTGACGAGCACAAAGATGCTTTCATCAACGATCTGCTTCTCGACACGGAACCAGAGGCCGAGCGAAAAATCGTTGTCGATATTGAGCGTCAGCGCGCCTTTCTCGTTGTGAACGGTCTTGTTGCGGTTGACAGCGCGGTCTCGACCGCTCGCAGGAATAAATACACCCCACGCGGCACCTTTCGTATTTCCGAAAAGATCAAGAGCGGCAAGATCTCGACCCTCTATCACGTCTACATGCCCTATTGGATGCGCCTCGGCGAAACTTCCATAGGCATGCACATCGGGGATCTGCCCGGCTACCCTGCATCAGCCGGTTGCATCCGTCTTCCGCAGTCAGTCGCTCCAATCATCTACGAACACGCCCAGCGGGGCGTAAAGGTGGAAGTCGTCGATACCTGGGACGAAGAAGACCTCCGCATTCCCTATTCGATTTTGAAACCCGATTTCATCGGAGTGTGATTTGCCAGCTCGGCGAATCTCACAGAATTTTTTTCCCTGATTTCGCCACTGCGCAATCTGGACCTGCGCGTGGGAAACCGATAAGGATTGCAGTTCACATATATCTGCAATCATGTCTGAATTTCGAATTTTCGCCATCCTCGTGCTTTTCTGCTTCGCCGCCACCTCAGGAGCTGAGGAAAAACCTCACGCCGTATTCGTCGTGGGAACCCCTCACTACAATCCTGCCGCGACACTACCTCCACTTGCCGAGCAGATGAAACAGGACTTCGGGTGGAAGACCACCGTCATCAAGCCCGACTCCAACCCGGAAAAAAAGGCTACCGGACTCCCCGGTCTTGATGCACTGGAAAAAGCGGATGTTGCCATTTTTTATCTGCGATTCCTGACCCTTCCGAAGGAGCAACTGGACCACATCACGCGCTACCTCGAATCCGGAAAGCCCGTCGTCGCTTTCCGAACCACCAGCCATGCTTTCGCCTATCCCAAGAGTCACCCACTTCACGAGTGGAATGACGCTTTCGGAAAACGAGCCATGGGAACGAAGTATTTCATCCATGGTCAGGGCGGAACCACAGTCTCCAAGGTAGCCGATCACCCGATCCTCACCGGTGTCGACCTGACAAAACCACGAAAAACTCCCGGCACACTTTACCTCACGAACCTCCCGAAAACCGCGAACGTGTTGCTCCAGGGCACCGGGAAATTCAAGAGAACCGGCACCGTCACAAATGGCTTCGGCACTCACGAGCTCAAAGCTGAAATGACAGACAATGTCGCCTGGACCTGGGAGAACGAATGGGGCGGACGGGTTTTCGGAACCAGCATCGGACACCCCCAGGCATTTGCCGACCCGAACTGGGTCCGCCTTTTCATCAACTGCATCCACTGGGCAGCCGACAAACCTATTCCCGCTGCAGAATCTCCCATCAATGCAATCCAAGCAACTCCTGGGATCAATACCAATTACGCCGCAGTCATAGCACCTGAAAAGAAGGTGAGCGCATCCGGGAAACAAACCGGAAACAAATCTGACGCTGGCATGCCTCCGTCAGAAGCGGGGCGTAACCCTCGCGTGCAGAACAAGAAGGATGGAAAGCACATCAATACCGGGAAAGCGGAACCAGAGAAAGATCCCACCCTCGCCGAATTCGGGATCTATGAAAAAGATGCCCCAAACCCTGACAAAACAGCGCCCGTTGAGACTATATTCCCGCTGAAGTTATCCGAAGGTGATCGCATTGCTTTCATCGGGAACACCCTCTTCGATCGCGCCCAGGAATTCGCCTTCTTCGAATCCTATCTACATCTCCGCCATCCAGAGCACGAACTTGTCATCCGTAATTTCGCGTGGTCGGCCGACGAAGTCGATCTGCAACCTCGCCCTGACAACTTCGCCACTGTGAAGCAGCACCTCACCCGTGAAAAGATCGACGTGATTTTTGCCGCCTTTGGATACAACGAGAGCTTCGGGGGGCTGGAACAATTGGAGAGCTTTCGCGCTCGTCTCACTACATGGCTGATCGATCTCAAAACGAGCGCCTTCAATGGCGATACAGGTCCGCGTATTGTTCTCGTGTCTCCGACCGCGAACGAGAACATCTCCAGCGTCGCCGCAGCCGATCTCAACAATGATCGGGTCGCTGCCTATGTCAAAGTGATGGAAGAAGTCGCGAAAGCGGAAAAGGTCGGCTTCGCCGACGTATTTACCGCGACCCGTGCTGCGCTCGACGACCCGAAAAGTGATCTCACCCTCAACGGCGTTCATCTTCTGGCCAAAGGATACCAGGTGTTTTCCGACGAACTCTTTCAGAAAACATTCGAAGCCTCACCGCCCGACCAGAATGAAGAACTCCGACAGGTTCTCGTCGACAAAAACCGGCAGTACTTTCGCCGTTATCGCCCGCTCAACACCTTCTACTACACCGGGGGCCGCAACAAACAGTATGGCTACCTCGATTTCCTTCCCGCGATGAGGAACTTCGAGATCATGACCGCAAACCGCGAAGAGCGAGCATGGAAAATCGCCCGCGGCAATTCGTTTGAAGGCAAACCCATCGACGACTCCAACGTGCCTTCCCTCGATACGGTCTCCGAATCCAAAGGCGCAAACGAATGGCTATCTCCCGCCGACGAACGGAAGGCGTTCCGTGTTGATCCGCGCTTCGAGGTGAATCTTTTCGCCAGCGAAGAAGACTTTCCCGAAATCGCCTGCCCTATCCAGATGCGCTGGGATTCCAAGGGTCGCATGTGGGTGAGTTGCTCCACCACCTATCCCCACGTCTATCCTGGAAATGAACCGAACGACAAAATTGTCATTCTTGAAGACACCGATAATGACGGAAAAGCCGACAAGTCGACCGTTTGGGCAGACGATGTTCACATTCCGCTATCCTTCGAACTTTACCAGGATGGCATCTACGTTTCCGAAGAACCACACCTAAGTCTCCTTCGCGATACCAACGGAGACGACAAGGCCGACTGGCGACGTTTCGTTTCCACGGGATATGGAACCGAAGATTCCCACCACGCCCTGCACGACTTTGTCTGGACTCCAGATGGCGAATTGCTATTTCGCGAATCTATCTTTCACAACTCCCAGATCGAGACACCCTACGGCCCGATTCGGGCCAAAAACTCGGCGTGGTTTCAGTATCGTCCATCCACGGAAAAGCTTGTCAGTTTCGGAGCCTATCGAAACACCAATCCTTGGGGAGTCACATTCGACGATTGGGGCAACCATGTTGCAAGCCACCCCATTTTCGCGACTGCGTTTCATGCCACCAATCCTCCTTACCCAAACCAACATCCCAATGCCAGCGGGATCCCGGCTTATTCGGGAGTCTGCGGGCACGAGTTTGTGGATTTCCCGATGTGGCCCGAGGAAATGCAGGGAGGATTCGTGAAGGTGCGTTACAAGCCCACCAATCGTGTCGAGATTCACAAGTGGATCGAAAAGGATGATCACTTTGTCGAAGAATACGTCAGCGATCTCATCTTTTCCGAAAACCTCAGTTTCATTCCGGTGGATCTGAGATACGGACCGCGTGGTGCCATGTATGTCTGCGATTGGTACAACCCCATCAAAGGCCACGCGCAGTATTCCCTCCGCGATCCTCGACGCGATAGAAAAAGCGGGCGCATCTGGCGCATCGTTCCCAAGGGAGCAAGGCTCCAGGATCCGCCGAAAATTGACGGAGCCGAAATCCCAGCGCTTCTGGATAACTTGAAGCGTCGGGAATACCGCTACCGCTACTGGACCCGCCGCGAATTGCGCGACGAACACGATCCCGCTAACGTCGCTGCTGCTCTCGATGACTGGGTCAGCAAGCTTGATAGCAATGCCACTCGGTTTCGCCACCATCAAGTTGAAGCTCTCTGGCTCTATCGCAGTATCGGTGAAAGCCGGCCTGACTTGCTTGTTGAGGTGTTGAATTGCGACAACCATAACGCCCGTGCCGCAGCGACACGCTTTCTCCGGTATCCGGCAGGAGCAACCGGGCAAACACTCTGGCAGGCAGGGCTCGCCGACAATGGGCTCGGGCTAGAAGAGAACCTGAAGCAACTCCAGCTACGAGCCGAAGACGAAAACGGCATTGTTCGCACCGAGGCCGTTAATGCCGCGAGCTACATCGGAACGGCCGGTGCACTCGACGCAATCACCGGGGTTTTTGAAAAGCCGATGGATACCCATCTCGCGTATGCGACCACTTGTGCCCTGGGCTCGGAACGCATCGCCAGGATTTGGAAAGGCAGCGCAGGCTACCTTGCCAAGCATCCCAAGTTGGCTGCCTTCGTAAACGCCAAAGCCGGTCCCGATCCAATTCAGAAAAGCCTCAGCAAACCCACCGCCGCGGACAAAAAGTTCGACGCACAGTCAGATCTCAAAGACGTAACGATCGGCTGCATTCCAGAACGCTTGCTCTACGATCTGACCGAATTCCGTGTCAAGCCGGGCCAACCCGTCAAACTCACCTTCACCAATCCCGACGCAACGCAGCACAATCTCGTCATTGTGGAACCCGGTGCACTCGAGGAGGTCGGCATGGCCGGAAATGAGATGGCGAAAGATCCCGGCGGGTTGGCAAAAGGATTTATTCCAGACAGTCCGAAAATTCTGCATGCCAGCAAACTGCTCGAACCCAATACCGGCGAGATCATGCGCTTCACCGCCCCAGAAAAACCGGGCAACTACCCATTTCTCTGCACCTTTCCCGGCCACTGGGTCGTGATGAAGGGGGTTATGATTGTGAAATAAAGTTTTGTCAAGACCTGCCCCGCTTGCCTCGCATCGAAACTCCGCGATTGATTTCGCCGCCGATTGATTGAACTCTAGTCGTCTTGAATATAGACCTTTCCAGAAAGCCGCTTGTCGTGGCTACCGTTACGCAGCCGGACGATTTGGCTTTGGTCAAAAGTCAGGCCACACCTGTTTCCGATATTCTCGAGTATCGGCTCGACGATCTGGTCGATCAGGAAGCGGAAGTGCTTTCTATTCTCAACGAATGCGAGACTCCCTCGCTTGTTACGGTTCGCAGGCCGGACGAAGGTGGAGCCAACGAGCTCTCCAATGAGAAGCGGCTGGAGATGTATCGAAATTCTCTTTCCCTCGCTAATCTTATCGACGTGGAAGTCGCTTCGCTCCGAAGCGTATCCTTCCAAAGTCTTTGTCAGGAAGCTGCCGTCGTTGCTTCATTCCACGACTTTGAGAAATTCCCCGGGATTGGTGTGATCGAGGACACGATCGACACCGCCTACGAACTGGGTGCACAAGTTGCCAAAGTCGCGGTCGTTCTCGATTCGATGGAGGATCTATTTGCCTTGGTGAAGGTTGTCGAATACCACCGCAGTGAATGCCGCTTCATATCCGCAATGGGAATGGGGCCGCTCGGTCGCCTCTCCCGGCTTGTTCTCGCCCAGGCAGGTTCGTGTTTGAACTACGGATATCTCCGTATAGCCAATGCTCCCGGCCAGTGGTCGGCGAAAGAGCTTTCCGATCTGCTCGCGAAGCTGACTTAGTGCGTCGGAGCGGCGACGGTATTATCGACCAATTCGCGGCGGCGCACCTCGACAATATGCGAAGCGATTTCGAGGACGCTTTCCTCAAGAATCAATCGCAGATGACTTCCCGCCCGGTAGTCTGCAGGTGCAATGTGCTTGATACGCCCGGCCACCCCGGCGAGCTGAAACGCTTTTCGAAAACTCACACGCGATTTGTCGTTCGGATTGTAAACCGCGATCGAATGTCCGCCGAAACGCTTCATCACAGTGAAGCAAGGAACGTCGGTGGGACCGTCCCCGAGATAGATCATATTCGGAAACGGGATCGGACGTAGCTCGTCTGGCATGTGATCATTCACGTCCTCGTTCGGATCGAGCATGCCTTTGTTAATTCGGAAAAGATACTGAGTCTTGGCGGTATGAGAGATCACCCGGCGCGGAAAAGAAATCCGTCCCGCTGAATTCTCCGCAAACTCGCAGCCAAATATTTCCTTCACATGCGGTTTGAGCCGACTGCCATCAAGGAGTGCCTTGATTCCGCTGGAGACGATGTAGTGCTCGATATTTACCCCCATCGCCTTGTGCTCATCCGTGAGCAACTCATTGAGTTCTTCAAAGATTTCGGGTAAGCCGGGGAAAAACTGGAGATCCTTACCTAGCTTTTCGAGATCAGCATTGCTCGGCCCATCCATCTCAAGGTAGTCGATCATCGCCTTCAAGTAAGCGAGTTCGCTTTCGTAGCCTTCCTCGTCAACGAGCGTTTTACACCGTTTCCAAAATTCCGTGGGATTGATCCCGAATTTTGGAAACAGAACGTCGTCCTGCATGTAGGTGGGACTCAGAGTCTGGTCGTAGTCGTAAACGATCCCGATGGTATTCTGCGGTGATGCCATGATCGTTGCAAAGCTACCATGGTTTTAGGGAACCCGCATGCGGTAAGGAGCGCCAAAATGGCTCTACTCTCCTTCAATATCTCCCATAGCATCTTCGAGTCTGGAATATTTCCACTCGTGATCAAACGCCTTCATCACAACGGGGTCGACGCGTTGGCTCGCGAGGAAAAGGCTTTCCATACCACCGGGAAGCCGTTTCAACACAAAACTCGGGACCGGAAAAATTGCCGGACGTCCGAGGGCTTTCGCATAGATCGTGGTGAATTCACGATTTGTAACCGGATGCGGGCTGACGCAATTGACGCGCCCATGGATTCCCGTGTTTTCAACGGCATCCGCAAAAATTTTCGCGAGATCTTTGACATGGATCCAGGACATCCATTGGTGACCGCTTCCGAGGCGGCCACCGAGTCCCATTCTAAATATCGGACGCAGTTTTTTCAGCAATCCCCGATCTCCAAGAACGAGTCCAATCCGAGGAATCACGACACGAACGCCCAGTTTGGTGGCGGCACCAGCCTCCGCTTCCCAATCGCGACAGACTTCGGAGAGAAAGCCAAAGCCGACATCGGATTCCTCGTCGAGCCACTCATTACCTCGCGATCCGTAGTAGCCTATCGCGGAGGCCGAGAGAAATACGGAAGGACGCCGACTTCGCGAGATTCGCTTCATCGCCTCGACCAGATCGGCTGTGAGGTGAATACGACTTTCCCGAATTCTCCGCTTCTTTTCTTTTGTCCAAAGCCCTGGAATTGGCTCACCAGCGAGGTTAATTACGACGTCGAGACCCGCCACATCAATGGATTCCCGATCCTGGAGTGAGCGAACCTCTTCCGTTCCTTTCACAGGCTTGTCGGCAGACCGGGAAAATGCTACGACACTCCAGCCACGGGCTTTCACCTCAGCCGTGATTGCCTGCCCCAAAAAACCTCGTGCGCCGGTGATTCCGATTTTCATTCTCGGTCCCGAGTCCCTAACTTCGCGGACTCGGAGAACACTAGGACGGAACTCCCACGCTGCCAAGCGATTCCGTTTTGCCCCGGAATTTACCGAAGATCAGGGGGTGGCTTCCGCCTTCTGTGCGTCGAGCAAGTCAACAAACTCGCGTGAGCGTTCACGCAAACGACTCAATCCGTGAGTGGACTCGGTAGAGATATCGGGTTCCATCATGATTAGCTCCGCAAACCCCGTTACCGAACCAATCATATTTCGGAAGTCGTGGCGCAGTTCTTTATCATGGAGTGAAAAGTCCTGCACTGCGTTGAGCTTTTTCCGAATCGCGATACTGGAAGTCTCAATGTAGCCAAAAAGCTCAGGTCCGTCGTCGCCGTATTCACCGACTCGCGGCTTGAGCCTGACCGCCGTGTTGACGATATCACGAGTCACTTCGCGCAAGCGGTTGAGTGACGGGTCACGCGAAACATTATCCTCAATTTCAGCCCCTTCCTCGATTTCCTGCTTTTTGGCTCTGCCTTCAAGAACATCAATAACGGGCTTGAATCCTTCGTGGGTAGGAAAAACCTGTGAATATCCCGCCACTTTGGCTTGCTCAATCAACTGCGGATTCTCCGTAGAAACGAGGCCGTAAAATGGAATGTTGGCAAGTGTGCCAATCCCGCGGACCGCCTGAACAGCCGTCCAAAGACCATATTCCGCGAGATCGAGATCGGTAATCAGAGAGTCCGGCTTATGCTGACGGCAAAACTCTACCATCTGCATTGGGTTCGACACCAGGGCGGTCTGAAATCCTGCCTGGCCGAGAGCCTGCTGAAATCGCTCACCAGCTTGGCGCTCACCTGCTACTATCAAAACACGGTTCATTCTGTTTTTTTGGAGGACGTCGAATTACTGTAGAAAAATCTAATTACTATAAAAATACTGTATTATTAAGTTTTTCCAAATATTTTTTTAAAAAAATTTGCCGGAATTCATTCGGTCCTCGTTTTTTGTTTCTAGCGTATCATAATTGACCATTTACACGAATTGTGGAGATTGGACGCTCGGAAATCACAACCTATTCTAAAACTGACCTACCATGAAAAAAATCCTGACGACTCTTGTTACTGTTTCCCTTCTATTGGGTGCATCCGGTGTTCCAGCAGACGATGCGCACGAGGTGAAAATCACGGCCGACAAGACCCAGTTTCTCTACGACGTGAAGGAGTTTACTGTTAAGCCGGGACAAAAAGTGAAGATTACTCTCATCAACCCTTCGGACAGCGTAAATCGCCAACCTCACAATCTTTTGATCGTGAAGCCCGGAAAGAAAGACGTGGTAGGTATGGCCTCCAACGCTGGCCTTTCCGATCCCACCTTTCTCACTGAGAAGCAGGCGATTCCAGAGTCAGAGGACATTCTGTTTCATAGCAAGCTACTCCAACCTGGTGAAGAGGATGTGCTCGAATTCACTGCACCGGAGGAGCCAGGCGATTACCCTTACCTCTGCACATATCCAGGCCACTGGGCAATCATGAACGGCGTCATGAAAGTCGCGGAATAACGCGGCAGTAGGTCCTGCAATGGAACTCCCTGCCTTCGGTGAAGGAACCGCAGGCGATGCTAGCGGTAGCGCTTTCTCAGGTGATGCCACTCCCGCACTAGACTTTGCTTTCCCACAGCGGGAGAGCGGTGCGGAAAGCGAGCAAAATCGACTGGATCGATAGAGCTCAAGCCAGGCTATTGGCCCGGAACTCGCCAAGACACCAGTCGTATTCGGCTACGAGTTGATCAACCACGTCACGGGATCGGATTTCTTCTGGCAACACTTCCCAGGTGTAGGTCTCCATCTCGAAATGCGTACACCAACCTGGCTCGTCTCCAAGCAGCTTAAGAATTCCGGAAATGTGATCGCGCGTATCTGCGAAAAGGGCTTCCGGTTGCGAATGAATCGGAACATGGAAATGCACGCGCCACTCATCACCGGCATCGTTTCGATTCCTTTCGAACCAATCAATCGCATCCGGTAAATCGCGGAATCGCTCCGTCACATCCTCCCCTTTCTTCACCACAACCTGGTGCAGATACACCTCGTCTTGAAAAGATCCGAGCCTCTCCACTGCCTCAGCACTTGGCTTCAGACGCAGTGCCGAACTCAAGTGAATCTTACTGATCCGTATCCCGGCATTGCGAAGCCGACTGACAGCTTCCTCCGGCGATTCGTATTCGATCGCAAGATGGCAGGTATCGTAGTTGACCCCCAGATTCCGCGAAATGTGAGCGCTCTCGTTTTCCGTGGCGCCGTCGTGAAGAGCTTCGAAGAAGCGCACCGTCTCGGGTGTTGTTTCAAAAAGCCCCAGCGGCTCAGGCTCGAGACCGAGATGGAGGTCCTTGCCCGTCTTTTCTCTAAGCGACTCCATATGCTGCGAACAGGCCCGCAAATTTTCTACCATGGCCCTAATCACTCCCGCCTCGTTTTCCGGGGTGATGAACTCTTTGAATGACCCAGGCAAAGTACTCACGCTCAAAGACTTTTCTTCAGGCGCCAATTCGACAAGCAGATCAAAAAGTTTATTCGTATATTCCAGTCGCTCCGGGGTGGACCAATCGGGCACGTAGACCTGCTCCTTTACCCGACTCCCGTGAAAGGTGCCGTAAGGAAAACCGTTGATCGTAAAAACGTAGGCATTCCGTTCATCCATCCACCGTCGGAAATGATCCTTCGCCGCTTGATTCGATGACAGTTGCTCTGCTGCCTTCGCACCGAGCCGGAGGCCAATACCGTACCGATTTCCCCCACTAATACGCTCGCGCACCTGATCCGTATAGTCGCGCAGGCCGGCAAAAGTTTCCTCCCAGGTTTCTCCTCGATGGATATTCGTGCAATAGCCGAGGTCGATGTCATGCAATAGCCGCATAACGCGCAAGAAAGGCGAGATCGATGTCCCCCGCAAGGCAAACCCGCGCAGGAAATCATGCCAAAAACAGCAACAAATCTAGACTTCCCGGCTTCCCTTCTTAAAAAAGAGGAAACCCTTGTTGCGCCGGCCTATTAGCATCGGAATACCTAACGAATCCTGCCCACTCGAATCCCTCCATCTCCCTGCTGACTCCTGTCATCCTCGTCGTCGACGAAGATCCCGCGTTTCAACTGGGCCTGAAAACCTTTCTGCGCGAATACGTGGGCTTTTCCCGGGTCTTCACTGCCGCAGATGGCAAAGAAGCTCTCGATTTCATCGAAAACGAGAAATCTATCGAAGTCATCACTCTCGACTACCAGATGCCCGACATGAATGGCATTGAAGTTCTCAAGGAACTGAGCAAATCGACGCGCCGTCACCTCAGCGTGACGATGATTACAGGTTACCCATCCGAGGAAATCGAAGAAAAATTCCACAGCTTCGGCTCGGCACGTCTTCTCACCAACTATTTCCTGAGCAAACCTGTCGAATTTGAAAAACTCGAACCCCTCATGCTCCGAGCACACGAAGAATTGGAATCCGCAAAAAGCAAAAGCGAGGGAAACGACCTCATCACCGTTCAACGCGAAATCGAACCCGAAGACTACATCCAAGCACAGCTTCGGCACCAATCCGCCAGGCTCGATACGATCGAAGATAAAGTCGAAAACCTGCGGAGACGGTGGAGGAGAGATTTCTGGACGCTCGTTTTCGTAGGCACAGCGATCTGGGCATTCACTTATTTTGGCTGAGCAAACAAGCTCGAACCCACCTAGGAGAAGCCAAAAACCGAAGTCTCCAAGATGCTTCCCGCAGCCACCCAGGAGGCGGGATAAACGGCCGGAGCAAAGGGGACGGGTGCAGATGCACCGCCAGAAACACAGGCTGCCGAAGCAGCATCTGCTGAAGCCCCTCCCGAGGTAACTCCACCTAACGCAAGTAATTCTACCCCGCCGCCCCAGCCGAAAAAGGAACGACCTAATCATCCCAAAAAGGCGAAAAACGAAGGCCGACCTCTCTGATTCCTGAATCGGTCGGATTACAAATCACTCTTCCTTTTGTAGTCGAGAGTTCGTAAATTTTCCGGGATTATATAAAAGTGGAAAACGAACATCCTATGAATCCGACCAACTCAGAATCAGACAACTCTCCACCGATTGAGGAAGAAATTCCCGTCGAGGAGCCAACAAAGCGTGACTTCACCAAATCAGTGGAAGATGCGTTCAAGACTGGCGCGGAAGATGCCAAAAAGGCATTCGAAAAAGCGATTCCGAAAGCGAAAGAAGATATCGCAAAAGGTGTCCACGATCTTGCCTACGCAGTATCATACACAACCATTTTCGGAACCGAACTCCTCAAGGAGATCACACCAGAAAACATTCTCGATGGACTTCGCGACGGCTCCAATGCCGGCCGCAAAGCTGCTGAAGAGGTCGTCCGCGAGCGTAAAGAGAAAGCCGAACGGGACAAGCGATCCGATGAACACGGAGGAGACTCAATCAACGACGCCGAGCCGGTGACCGTCTGACGAGTCGCTCCGAAATAGAAACTCAAACCTGTTTGCTAAACGTCCTGACAAGGTTAAATGGTCGACGTAACCCTGTTGAGTCCGTGCTACTGCACTGTTTCGATTAGTGCTTCGCCCTCAGTCATGACGACTTTTTCTGTCGTCATCTGCCATTCGGCTGGCGGGGCAAAGGTTACGAAACCAGTTCCGGCCCACTCCGTTCCGCGCTTGAGTGTTTCGGCAAAGCCGACATCACCCATGGAAGTGGTATTGTGTCCCAATGTGGTGTGAAAAACGCGGCCTTCTCCGAAAGGGATTGTCATCAGCATCGGTTCCCACTCTCCGGATCCTCCGGTGTCCACTTTGGCAAATGCAGCGGCAAGCACACTAACATCTTTTGCGGGGCCGCGGAGACGATCATAGAGTTCGTCTTCGGCATGAAGCCACTTTTCCGGAAGTCCATCGACAATCGGGTGAGGATTCTGGGTCACAACAACAAACTCGTGGCGCTTACCGTGTGATCCGCCGCGACCTTCCGTCGTGTCATGCCCCCAACCATCATCACTTTTGCGAAGGTAAGGTCCGGATAGCTCACTACGACCGCCCCAACCGCCAACGCCAATCATTTCGTTGTAGGCAGGCCACTCCGGGAATGCATTGTTGGCGGCGTGAACCGCGACGAATCCTCCGCCACCGGAGACATAAGCCTCGAAAGACTGTCGAACTGGTTCAGGCCAGAGTTCGCCGTTGTAGTTGGAAACGACAACATCGTAGGAAGCAAAATCAGGACGCCAGTCATCCCATTTCTGTCCAATTTCCTCCTTGTGCTTTTTTACCGCTGTCTCCCAGACTTTCATATCGGAGGCGAATTTCTCATTGGCAGCAGGAGTCGCTTCCTTGGGCTTGCGCGGTGCCCTAGGCGCAGCAGGCGGACTGGTGGAGATAGTCACTTCAAATCGACCTGAATTTTCGAGGATGGCTTCCAAAACGGGTGAAGTGTCGACCCAGGCGTGGTTGTTTTGACCATCAATCAGGAGAACGCTGATCGGACCTGTGGGTGGCTTCGGGCCTTTTTCACAGGAAGGAAGAAAGAGCAGGCAGGCGACGGCAACCGCTACGGAGATCCAAAGGGAAATTGATGTCATGGCCGGAAGAATATCGAACTCTGTCGCGATTGGAAACCCGGAAATGCGCCGTTCTTACTTCTCCCAGATTTCGATTGAAACGGTTTTCACGAATGCAGAAGCGTTAGTTTACGGCAGTTTTAGAATCCGCATAATCTCACGAATTCCCTCCGCCGTCTGATGCACTCCGTGAGGACTGCCGTCAATGACAATTTCAGATTCGACGCCATCGAGATGAGCACTGGTGTAGGGGACGATGCCATCGGATGATTCCAAAAGCGGTTCCTTGGGCTTTTTCCGAGCGATCACGGAATGAAATCCGACTGATGGATTTAGCGGTTTATTGAGAAATTCTGCGGTAATTCGCGAAGCCGGACTCAGCTGGTCAATGGAGTTGGGATCTTCAGCCATCTCGAACCCCAACGGTGTCAGCGCGTAGCTACTCTTTTTGACAATCTCTTTTGTCAACTGCCCGATCTGTTGCGGAACCTGAATGATATCCCCCACCAGCTTGGCTCCCGGATTGGCTGCCAACTTACTCCCACGGTGCGGAACAGCGCAAAGAACGACTCGTTCAATTCCGGGAACGGCGTCGTAGTAGACCAAATCGTGAAGGGTTACGCGATCTCGCTCGGACACCTCCAATTCTGCGATGGGAACTTTGAAAAGCTTGTCCCAGTCTGCCTGGCCACCTGTTTGAGTTGCTGCTTTCGAAAGAAGACCACCCATGCTGTGACCCACGAGAACAATATCGCCACTCGATCCGCCGTTGTCGGAGCGAAATTTCCGCATCTCATTCAGCGAATCTCGCATTTTCCCGGCGAGGTAGGTAATCGGGGCACCCGTAGGATATCCAAAAGTCCAAAACTCATAACGTTCGCGGATTTCCTTGTCGCCATATGCCTGATTCAGAAACCGGTGCCAGGTAACCGGGGTCGAGTTGATCCCATGAACAAGGACGCAAACCTGCTTATTTGGGTCAAAAGCGGAAATTCGGTAGATCCCCATTCGGGCAGCATATTTTTCGAAACGAAGGAGCGCCGCGAAATCAAGAAACTGATTCTGCCGATCATGAAAATCACGCGCGAAAGTTGCCGTGTAGTCGACTGAAAGCGGGACGCTCTTTCCGTTCGAGGAAAAAAACGACTGCCGTGTCGGATCAAATAACATCAGCACAGGACGAGTCGGCTGGTCGAAATTCAGAATCCCGGTCACGGGATACCAGAGTCCGGTCGTTGGGATCAGCGGGTCCGACTCCGACCAACGCTGCCGAACCATCAGGGGCGCGCCGACACCATTGACCTCTGTGGTCTCTTTGAATCCCCGCTTTACGCGAACAAAATCTGCCGGCACAACCTGATCGATCTGATCCATGTTTCGAATCGATCCAGGATTCACAACGATTCGAACCGCCCCCTCAGTCGTAGCGATCTGCGAAAGTGCGACATCCTCCCCAGACCAGTTTTTCGCGATCTGAACGACTGATGTTCGCACCGCCTTATTGTAGGTGGCCAGATTTTCCTCCGAGGGAATCTGGCCGGAACGAATTTGCTGCCAGGTCGCAGTAGCCTCGCCCAGTGGAATGGCGTCGTCTTTTCGCAGGTTCCAATCCTCGCGGACCTTGATCTGAAGGGCACAACTGGAGACGAGAAAGGATCCCGTTGCAAGGGCCAGCAACTGTCCCAAATATATCCTCCTCTTCATTTCACAATAATCAGTCCTAATACAGACGTTTCAGAGCCAATGCGCCAGTGAAAAAGTTTTCTAAAATTTTTCCTCGAAAATCCACCTATCCCACGCATATGATCCCGTTTCGCGTGTCGACACCTCTTTTGACACGTTTTAGAAAACTTTTGAATCGCACTCCTTATGAATTTCGCTTGCCCTACTTGCAGCATCACTCTCCAGGCCGAGGCCGACCTCGCAGGAAAAACTGTCAAATGCCCCGGCTGCGCTGGACGCATCCAGATACCAGAAGATTTTGGTGCTGCAGCACACCATGAAGAGTCAGCTGTGGATGCCGGTGAGGAAATGGCAGATCATTACTACGACAATCTTCCTGAACTCGATATCAGCTCGACTCCGATCGGCCCCCACCCCTCACACGTGAACATTTGGATCGCGGGAGGGATTGGTGTCATGTCTGCTTTGGTCTGGTATGTCGTGATGCACCTGATGCCCGAGGGCAACTACCTCCGCGACTTGTTCACCGAAAGGGGAAAGGTTCAGTATGCGACAACGCTTCTGATGTTCTGGTGTCTCGGCATTCTCGTTCTGAAAGCGGTGAATATTCGCAAGCAGCGGAGAGCCATGCTCATCCAAGCGCTTCCCGAAAGCATCGATGAAGAGATCACACCGAATAACCTCAAAGAGTTCCACGACAATCTCATCAATTTCCCCAAGCCGCTTCGCAACACATACATCGTGAACCGAATCCGCAAGGCGCTCGAATTTTTCTATGTCCGCCAGAACAACCCGGAAGTCGCACAAATGATCACATCCCAATCCGAGGTGGATGCCGCCAAGGTCGGGGGTAGCTACTCGATGGTGAAAGTTTTCCTCTGGGCGATCCCGATTATGGGATTCATCGGAACGGTTGTCGGTATCGGTGGAGCGATTGGTGGCTTCGACGCCGTCCTCGGTGCCGGAGAAGGTGGAGACATGAGCGCCATCAAGGAGCCGCTCACGAAAGTTCTTGGCGATATGGGTGTGGCGTTCGACACGACCCTTCTCGCTCTCGTGTTCAGTATTATTTTGAGCTTTCCCGCGAGTGCCCTGCAGAATCAGGAAGACGATCTCGTCACTGACACGGACGAATACTGCATCGATAACCTGCTCAAGCGCCTCAACGATGGTGGAGCAAACTCAAACCTCGGATCAGATGCCTCGCTACTCAAGGCAATCGGAGATGCGATAGCGACCAACCAGAAAGATATCATGGGCAGATTTGAGGGCGTCCAGAAGGACATGTCGAAAAACCTGTCCAGTCAGGTCGAGCATCATGGAAAGGTCGCCGAAACAATCGATCGCCAACTCGAAGCCATCGATCAGCGCACCAAAGACTACGAGAGCAAACTGGATAAAGAATTTTTCGACTCGCTCGACAAAATGCGGATCCAGTCGGTCGGCGCGATCGAGAATCAGGTTGGCACTCTCGCGGAAGGAATTAAGAATCTGAACGATGTCCTGAAAGACCTCAACGGCAAACAGATCACGGTGAAAAAGAGAGGTCTCTTCGGTCGCTGATCGGGCCGCTTTCGCTTTCTCCCGTCTCGATCCCCTCCTTAATCGACAATACACAGTATCCCCTCCCTGAATGGCCAGACGAAGACAAGACGACGGCGCCTCGGTGAATCTTTTCCCATTTTTGAGCATCCTTGTCTGCATTATTGGCTGCCTCACACTCATTATCGTGGTCGTAAATCTGATCGCGATGGGCAAAGGCGAGGGCCGCACCCCGGAAGAGGTTGAACGTGCGCGCGAGTATCTTTTGATCAAGGCAGAGAAGGAAGAGGAGCAAAAGAAGCAGGACAAGTTGAAGATCGACATCGAAAACCTGATTCAGAAGAGCGAAAAGACCATCGCAGCTCGAGACAAACTCGCGTTGCTGAAAGAAATGCTCGATAACCAGGAGGAGATCGATTCCAGCCGAGAAGAGCTGATCGCGAAATTCAATATTCTCACACAGACAAACAAGAGGCTCGTCACAGATCATGAAAAGCTTCTCGTTGCCATCAAGGAAAAGGAAGAAGAAATCGCCAAGCGCAAGCTACCTCCTGAGCCCGCAAAGCTAAAAGTTCGCCCGACGGGTAGTAGCAACAACGTACAGCCGCATTTTGTCGAGGTGAGTGACGCAGGCATCTACCTTCACAAAAGCCTCAGCAAAGAGCCGGAAGCAATTCCCATTGCCTCAATCAATCAAAGCGAAGAATTCATCAAACTCCTCGACCTGGTATCGACCAACAGCGGGCACAGCCTGATTTTTCTCGTGAGAGGAAACGATGGAGCCGCCACCGCCTACAACAAAGTGTACGATTTGGTCGCTACCTACAACCAGGGTCGGGAAAGAAAAGCGATTCCCGGAAAACTGCCCCTTCCCGGAGAGGGCAAAGTGGACTTGAGCGTTTTCTCCAGATTTCTCCAACCCTGATCTCTTTTTTCGAACCACTCTAATTCATGGCCAGAAGAGCACGCAAAGAAGACGAACGCAGTATGGACTCGCTCATGGACGCGATGACTAATGTTGTCGGCGTGCTCCTGCTTATCCTCATCGTTTCCAGCCTGGGGATTACCGCAGCGGTGAAAAAGGTCGTAGAGAATTTGCCTGAAGTTACTGAGGATGAACTGCAGGCCATGAAGGTAAGCCGAGACAAGTCGAAGAAAAATCTTCAGGACCTTGAACAGACGCAAACGACCTTGGTGAAAAACGAAATGACTGATCAGGAGGCAACAACCCTGCTCGCCGAACTCGAAGATTTCGAAAAAAACAACAAGGATCTGGCTGACAAAACTTCCGACATTGAAGAGTGGAAGGCTAAAGTAGAAGAAGCTGAAAAAGTCAAAGAAGAGCGCGATGCGATGGTTCTCGAGGCCGACAAGAAAGATCGAGAACTGGCTGCTATCCTTGCGCAAACGCCGGAGGCAAAAGTGATTGCCGCCAAGGAAATCATGATGCCCAACCCTCGTATGGCTGACCCGGAGTCGCGGGCTCTCTATGCCGTCTGCAAATTTGGGAAGCTTTATTTCATCGGCGATCCGTATGAGCATTGCCTGAAAGTCCAGCAGGTCATCGACCAGAACTTCACCGATCTCGCTTACACGGGAAAAGCAATTGGCTCTTACACCTATGCAGTGAAGGACACGAAGAAGAACGAAAACGATTACTACCTTCCTGTTTATGAGAAAGTACGCCTGAGCCGCCGGGAAAAAGAAGCCCTGGCCGCATGGGACGGCCTCAAGCTCAACATGAAGAACCGGGTTGGCGAGGACATCAAGGAAACGACGGTGCTGAAGCGAATCGTCGGAGCCGATGACGAAGCCGAACTGGCAGTCCATAAATTTCGATTCGATCTCAAAAAAATTACGGACTATTTTGGAGACGGAAAACTCGGACCAAAAGACTTTAAATACCACGTCGCAAAAAGCTCGGGAGATCGAATTCGCCTTTCATTTGAACCGCGTGAAAAAGACGGGGGTTGGACTCCGGAACAATTTCTCGCTCCCAACTCAGAATTTGAGCAACTATGTAAACAGGCCGGCACAAACCGACGGACCCTGATCTACTACTACGTCGCTCCGGATAGCTTTGAAATCTATCTCCAAGCGCGCTCCAAGTCGGAGGAATTCCGCGTCCCCGCAGGCTGGTCGATCGCAAACAACGACAAGTTTACTCCTCGTGGAAAACCGAAGCGGGAAACGATTCGCTACAACCTCGATGCCATTCCCGACGCAGAGTACATGAAACTCGCCAACGCGCTGGGCCCGAACATGGTCGGACTATTGAACAAGGAATACGCTGAATTCGAAACAACCATTGCCGCTACCGTTCCCGAAGACATCACCGAAGAACCAGCCAAAAAAGCCTTTATCGATACCCTGAGAAAAGAACGATACGAGTGGGATTCGAGCCGGTTTCAGAACTACACACTCGACATATTCCGAACCGCTCTCGCAGCTCAGGAAGCGAGCGGCGAAACGGAAGTAGCCTTGGAAATTGTTCCCCCGGAAGTCCCCCTGATCCGAGTATTCCTCGCATCAAATCCGCCGGCTGCTCCGGCTCCGCCACCGAAAGAAAAGCCGAAGAACACGCCTCCACCGAAGAATGGGACGGGGCTGATTCTGGATTGAGCCGATAAAAAAGTAGGTCAGCGAAGGGCAATGCCACTTTTACATTTTCGAGTCCCTCGGTTTAGCGCCGATTCAACTCTGCGAGATCTTCCTTTTGCTTTTCCTCTATTTTTTCGATCTCCGATTCGGCAAGGTTTCTGTATTTCTGTAAATCCGCAGCAAATGTATCGACTTCCGTTTCCACTAAGCTGCCAGCGCGGGCAGCGTCGATCTCGCGCTTCGCTGCGATCACCCCTTTCAAGTCGCCACCCGACAACAAGATCGGAGCGAACAAAAAGAGAAGCAGCGCAATTCGCAGATTCATGAAACTGAAATCCCCAGATTTACCCACTTGATTCAATCCCCAATGACATATCTCCTCACACTTGGTGCGGGCATCTCATTCACCACGGCTTTCCGACATTTCCAGTTCTGCAATGCTTTCCATGATGCGGTCGGCAATAATCTGATACTTCTCTTTTGCACCAATGGACTTGTCGGCGAGTAACTCAGAAAAGTCGATCGGCTCTCCGACGACGAGAGTCACCGGGTGACGCTTCACCTTTTTCACGCCTCGCGGGAGAGATTTTTCCGGACCAAAAAGTCGAACCGGAAGCACAGGAACTTTGGATTTGGCAACGATCATCCCAACTCCAGGCTGGCCTTCCATCTTAAGCTGCCCATCCCAACTCCGCTCACCTTCAGGGAAAATCAGCACCTTTTCGTCGTCTAGAAGCAGCTGGATGATTTTCTTGAGAATGGAAAGCTCCGGCTTCTGTTGATCCACGGGGAGCGCTCGAATCCGCGTCAGGATAAAATTTGCTGCCGGATGATCGAACAAGGTTCGACGAGCGAAATAGTAGATGGGCTCACGACAGGCAACCCCGATCAGGGGAGGATCGAGAAAGCTCACGTGGTTGGACGCGATGATCAGGCCACCTTCGATGGCCGAAAGTCCTTCGCGATTTTCCACGCGATAGGTATTCACCATCTTGGCAAAAATCCGGGAGGCAGTGTGACAAATCCGGTACCAGAAACCCATGGGGCTGAATGGTTCGAATGACTACTCTCGAAAAATCAGCTCCACTTTGAATCAACCCACTCGCGGTCAATCTCTGGCGGCTGCCCCAGAAAACGTGAGTCTAACTCTACACGGAAAGGCCACTGCAAGATTTGCTTGGCCCGATTTGCCTGGTGCGCGAGAACCCCGCAGGAAGTTTGGCATAAAAGGCAAACTGCAACAAAAGCCAGAAGGATGACGTTTCTCATGTCCTTTACTTCGGGGATTTTCGGTCTCTTGTCAACGTCCCTCCCACGACCCTCCGCAACGCCCCGGATATCTCGCGATAGGTCTGAACGATCCCGTATTTCTTCGGGTCTGCTTGATGTCGGGCAAAAATTGCATCCATGGCTTTCGCGGCCTCAGGTTGTGGCTCTGTAGTGACCGATTCCCGACGTATCGCAAGACACCGCTCGATAAGCTGCTTGGGTGGGACACTGCCACGCAGAAGGCGAACAAAACCGGATCCTGTATCCTCTCCCGCAACCGTCCCCCCTCCCCCGACGAGCCCCAGATCAAGTTCCTCGCTACCGGGCGCGAGCGGCGAAGCACTGCGCCAGGCCCATAGGAAAACGAATACCAGCAATCCAAAAAACACGCCATGTAGACGATAGCGACGAATCAATTTCATGGCTCCTCCCGATTCGGTGGAACCGTGAATTGTTTCATCAAAAATGATCTTTGACTTTCCCCCGACGATCCATTCCAGAAACCCTGGGGTCGGTTCAAGATGCAGAGCTTCATTACTGACAAAAAAGCTATCGCTCGCAATCACGACAGTGCCTCTGCCGAAATTTCTTTCAATCACGACGGGACCTCCCTCTGCCACAACTACCTTCGCCCATTCATGGGAAAGCTCCTCGAAGCGAAATTGGGAATACCAGGTCGGCAATTCCCCCTTCATCTTTTCTCCGCTCACGGTTCGCCCCGCTTTGAGCTCCCATCCTCCGTCGGGTCGCTCAAAATTTTCGAGACTCTCGATTTGGAAACCCAGCTTTTTCGTCAGCCGCATTCCAAGAGCCTCGTCCATCCGGGTTTCAAACTCTTCTTCCACCTCATCCTCCGCTTTTTCCTCCTCATCTTCATCAGCCTTATCTTCTTTTCCAGGGTGACCTCGTTTTCGATTCCGTTCTTCGCGGAGTTTTCTGCGACGATCAAACCAGTCCTCTTCTTCCTCCGTCTTCGTCGGCAAAAAACGTTCCGGGACCAGTCCAGGGTTTGCGGTAATGACGAGACGCGCGCCATCTTCCACCGCTTTCATCACCGCAGAATTTTCCGGAGCCCGAAGGTTGCGAAAATTGTCTCGTGGATACCCAATGAGGAGCAGGGTCGAATCAGCGTCGACATCCTTAATGGTATTGAGATGACGAATGTTTCGACGCACTGACAGACTGTCAATGCGATCAAAAGACTCATAGAGAGCGCTCGTTCCGAGAGGATCGCTCCGAAAACTGGCATAGTGAGGATACACATCTCCATCCGCGAATCGTCGCTCCAGAATTTCAAGAAATCCGGAGACGAGAAAAGCCGCCAGCAGAATCAATCCAATCCAGGTAAACAATCGTTTTTTCGGCATGGCTCTATGTCACTCCTGAAGAAGGGCTGGGCGAGTCTCCCTTCGCATTGCTATGGCGATTCACTACCCGGCTCGACTCTTTTGCGATCGCCTCGTGGTTTTCGAGGAAGGAGGAAACACCGTCATCACTGACTGGGTGCCATCCATACCAGGCCCTCTCAAAGAGTCGCGTATTCGCTTCGAAAGCTCCCCTAAGTCCCTTTGATTTTTTCGCCTTTCTCTCAAGCTCGACTTTGTAATCTCGGTTCGTTTTGAAACGAGCAATTCGCAGGAGACCGTCTTCACCCAGCTTGGAAAGCGTTGCCAGAAAGAGTGCCCTGACTGCGAGCCGGGTATCGCCTTTCGATATCTGTTCACGTGCGAGGCGCATCCACTCATCTTCGGGCAGCTGCGAAGCGACGATTTCTTCACTCCGCAAATCGATCTCCCCCGCGTCCATCGTGTCGGCCGATTCGGTCGGAGCGATTCCCTTGTATTTTCGATACATCACAAAAATAAGCCAAGCCGCGAGTATGCTGACAAGCACCACCAAGCCAATCGACATCGTCGAACTGATTCCCTGCAAGGTTTCGGAGCTGATTCCGGAAGGTGATTTCTTGGAGCTCCGTGGTTTGCGTTCCATCTTCTTCACCATTTCCTCGAGCCAGTCCCCGACTTTTTTGAACGCTCCTCTTGTTGCCTCAGCCACATCCCTGATCCGGCGGGAAAGCCAGCTTTCGTTCTTTAACTCCTCGGCGTATCCCTCCTGACTCTTCCGCGACAGCTGCCACTGGTATTTTTTCTGCTCAAGTGTTTCGCCAATGCTCTCTCGAAGCGTTTCCTCTGATAGGCTCCGCTTCGCGGGAGTTTCCGACAAGGCCGCAGCTTCATCCTTCGCCCCTGCATCCAGACCCGTCAGCAGAATCAGAACCCCCACTGCTATCGCCGCTTGCTGCCCGCCCCGGCTCGAAGTGGTGGCGGCCGCCTCAGGATTTTTCCGTCGCTCACGACGACATTCGGCAAGCCGACTCAGCAAATCCGCTCCGGTGTGGCGAGAGTCGGCATAAAAACAGCGCAAGGTATAGGCCGCTTTCATCATTGGGGAAATCACCATCCATGTCAGCAAAAGAGAACCGAGCAGAAAGGTCGTGTTCATGATTGCCGCCGTCGGACTGATCGTAAAAACGCTCTCCACTCCGAAAAACGATTTTCCAAAGGTCGTTATCACGAGGCAGGCCGCGACGAGATTCAACCAGGTAAAGAGAACTACGATCACCATTACGACAAGTATCCCGTGGTTCTGCGCCCAATCGTAGTGAGAGTGCTTCAGTCCGTCAGAAAAGATATTCCGAAGCGGACGACCCCCATAATTTTGCGTCGCAGCGAGGATCGTAAAATTCTGCAGAGCCGCGACAATCCAGCCCAGCGGCAGAGCAAAAAACAAACCAACCGCCACCATCGGAAGCCACAAAGCCTGAAGGAAAAACAAAGCTGCTACCGAGCGAAATTTCTCGATGACGCTCCGGTCCGGCAAATGCCCGGGGCTGATGGTCTCCCAGAGGCCACCGCAGAAGCGAGCCTGACAAAACCTCATCCAGAAATAGAGCAAGGCCATCAGCATCGCCGCTCCGGGAGCACTCTGCTCTGCCAGGCTACTTCGGCTCTGATCCGCTGTAAAAAAGAGCAACCCCACTGCAAAGGGAACAGCACCGAGATAAAACCAGACGTAATAACTGACGTCGATCGTGCGTAGAAGATGAAATCCCTCCTCCACAATCTGGAGGGCCGATCGCTCCGACTTTCGCCGTCTTCTCCTGCGCGTTGCGATGCTCATTCCCAAATCGTGCCGTCGTGAAAATCGTCCGGCACATCAGCCAGCGTTTGCGCGAACAAATAGTAAGCCACCCAGCAAAGAGCCAAAGCGATTACTATCTGAATGAACGGAGCAATCACAAAACTTCGTCGCGCTTTCGGCTTCGCCTCTGTCTCATGCATCGTGCACAGACAACTGGCACAGGTCAGCTTGCCCTCGTGCTCTGTGATGCACTCCGCGCAGTATGACTGCCGACAAATAGGGCAACGCGCAGATCCCTGGCGATCGGGATGAATCGAGCAACTGGTATCCCCAAGAACACTAGCCATTGTTGCCTCCCTCCGGCATCATCTTGGAAGCGATGCGTCCCCGCCATTTCACAGCCTGCAGAAGCCCAATCAATCCCGTTGCAAACAGCCCGATCGACAAAACAATAGTTGAAAGGTAAAAGACCAACCCACCCTCAGTCGCGACTGCAGCAAAAGCCTCCAGTGGACCCGAAATCCCGAGAGTGTAAGCAGGATCGCGAGACACGGCGACTAACAAATACACCACGGAAAATCCGATGAAGAGAAAGAGCAATCCCAGCAGGATCCATGAAATGGTACGGATCGACTCCGGCGTCGCATTCCGAACGGACGCAATCAAATTGGTGAGCAGCAAAAGGCCGAGGGCAAGCAGCAGGAAGAAGAGAAACCCGCACATCGTGACGCTCTCTATATGAATCGCGGCGAGAATTCCCAGCGCAAAAACCATTGTCGCAACGAATGTCGGTATGGCCAGCGGCGGCACCGAAAGGGGTTTCGCAAGATTGCCATCGGTGGACTGCACAGCTTTCGCTTTCCCCGAATCTTCGTTCTCGAAGACCAGCGCCTCCTGCGATTTCCGAATTTCCGGTTCGATTGAGGCAAGCAATTCCCTGACGCGGAAATAGCGATCCAACGGACGAATCCGGTCGCGGGAAAGCTCCGTCTGGATATCACAGGTGCAGGCAGGTCCCATTATGAGATGACGAATCAGCAGTCCCAGGAAAAACAAAACCCCGAGTAAAAACAGTGAGGAAAAAACGGCAACCACCGTCGAAAAGTCATCGGAAAGTGCGAAGATCAAAACAGCAGGAATCGCAAAAGCGATCATTGCCATCGAATGCAGCATCGCCTTCCCAATCCGGGATTTTTTTGCGATCGAAATCAACTGGATATCCTGGAAGCGGTAGCGCTTGTATTCCTCTGTAAAGGGAAGCAAAAATCCACTGCCTCTCACATAGACAAAATGGTCTTCTCCTCTCCAGAGACTGGACATCCCCGAGAGGCTACTTGCGAGCCGCGTGTATTGTTCGTGAAACGGTTTCAAAACGAATCCCGATAGTGAACACGCCACCGCCCTTGCCGGTCAAGTCCGCGCTGGATAGAAAACGCGGTTTTGTGAGGCTGACCTAACCCTCTTTAGCATCACGCGAAACAGTTTTGGGTGCATGACTTAACCATGTCAGGTCATGCTTGAGGCCCTGTTATACGGGGGCGTGGACGATTACAGCTTGAGCTGGGGCCAAAAAGAAAGTTCCGCACACCATCAACGATAAAACGATCAATCTCCTGCTGGAGATTTCCTGCCTGGCCTCGCAGGATCGCGTCAATCCCATTCGTTTTCACATGATCCGGATTTAAGAAAGCGAACTGAAGCGGCAAGGGTGTCACGGAACCTCCCTCTACTTCCAATAGATATGCCGACGGCAGCGTGGTATGGCCGAGACGAAACGCGGCAGTGGAAAACTCGTTCAAAATCTGCGGATCCACTTCGGGACGATACCCTCGGCAGGGAGGCATCGCGTTGAATCCCAACAAAGTAGGCAACCACTCGTAGTAGGTAATTCTTTGCAGCGTCGCTCCCACAACGGCCCTGGCTCGCTGATAGATCGCGTTGTCTACGACAGCGTTAGAAAGGTTCGAATTGGAAAAGTCGTTCGCTGCGACAATATCGGCGACGCGGTTGTGCTCCCGAAGAAAAAGCGTGTGCGTCGCAATGAGACCAATCTGCTCATTCGCCCGAACGTCGCCAGCCGCGAACATATCCTCTTCATCGAGATGGAGGGGGTTCGCATTTTCCAAACCAAAGGTATTGAGAAGCAGTAGCTTCCCGTCCGGTCCATTCTGATCACGCAATTTTCCGCCCCGTCCAGTTCGCAGAGCATTGGCGCGTGTGTTGTCCGAACCGTATACATTTGAGGCATCAACGAATGCCGTGATCGTATTGATCTGCTCGCGGATTCCAGTCGGGGAAGTGCCAGCTGATTCTGCGATCGATCGTGTCAGATCAATTTCGCTAAAGAAAAAATCGGAATCGCTTCCGGATACCTCAATATTGAAAGACTCATTCCCGGACAAGCCCGTCCCTCCGCCAGCGGAAACACTGCCGTTTAGCTCGTTCAGCCCGGTGTCGTGACCCAGAAATTGACCAAACTGGAAAAACAGCTGATTCAGTCTGCGTCCACTAGGTCAAATTCCACTTCCCTGATCGTGAACCGTATTGCTGATTTCGCGACCGCTGGGAAGGCGGCGCTGCTCGTTCACCTCAACATCGCCGTCCCCTTCATTTTCCAAGGGAACTCCACGTGGAAGGTCGACACCGTCTCCGCAGTCGACAGCTCCGTTGCGACGAATCAGAAGCGAGTCAGCACGCCCGGAATTAGTATAAATGTGGTTATTGCCTGTACCCGAAATGCTACGAAATCGGAGGATACCATCCGTGTCGAAAGACTGGATCGGTAGCGCAAGAGTGATACCAAGAGCCACAGCTGCGATTCCCGCTCCATTGGAGGAGAGAATGTATTTTTGCATGTCAGAAATCGGGGATTCCACGAGACAGACGAACAACTTCCTAACCTTAGACAATCTATAGATTTATAATGTATAAATTTTTGCACCGCTATGTTGCACTGTCCTGCGCTAAAATGGCCCTTTTCTCACCGGACTTGGATCCATCGTGAAGACGCTCGCATCGAAGCATTGCTGCATCAAACGCCGCACCGCATCGCTTGCAGTAGGATCGGAAAAGCGATTTTCAAACTCATCCGGATCGGACCGCAGATCATAGTATTCTCCTTGGCCTGTTCCATGATAAACGACGAGTTTCTCTTCCCGTGTCCGGATCATGGTCCCATAGGCGTCCGGATGGGTCCATGAGTTGTAGTACTCGCAAAAAACAAATTCCCGTTCTGCCGTTTCATTGACGAGGGAATGCCCCTGCAGACGGTCTCTCGGAGCTTCGATGCCAGCAACTTCCAATATGGTTGGCGCAAGATCAATCAATTCGACAAAACCATCGCGAGTTTTGCCGCCTTCAAAAACACCCGGTAATCGCATTACCAATGGAACACGGATTGCTTCATCGTAGAAATGGGGACCCTTGAAGTAGATCCCGTGATCTCCCAGCATTTCGCCATGGTCAGACATGAAAATCACAAGCGTGTCATCGACCTGCCCGGTTTCCTCCAATGCTTGCAGAATCCGACCGACTTCGTGATCAATATGCTCGCACATCGCGTAGTAAGCTGCGCAGACCTCACGTCGATCCTGGTCCGTCATCGCCCCAGAATGAAACTCACCCGGTGAATTGTGAGCCCACTCAGCATCTTTTTGCTGAAAGGTCGGCTTGCCAGCCAGTTCCGCCTCGCTCCTTTTCGGCAGAGGCATATCGTTGGGGTTATAACGCTCCAAATATTCTGCAGGAGGATCAAAAGGATGATGCGGGGCGAAACAGTTGAAACTGAAAAACCACGGCCGATCGCGATTTTCCGTCAGGAAATGAATTGTCTCTTCCGCGCACCAGGTCGTCTGATGATGCTCGGCGGGAATGCCATTTTTCCAGAATGCACTTCCCGATGGCGGGCTCTCATACAAGTTCTCCCATTTCACACCCTTCGCACTGAGCCGCGCAGTGTAGGCATTATCATCGCCCCAATCGGGTTGCGGATGATGGGACCAGTGAAAATCGTGATACCCATCATCGATTCGCGCCTCGATCTTCTGATCGGAGCAGGAAGCAAGATGGAGTTTCCCCGCCAGGCCGCAGCGATAACCCGCATCAGCAAACATCTTCGGGAGAAGAATTTCGTCAGCCGGCATCTGCTGACCGTTCTGTCGACAGCGCGTTGTGCGCGGATACCGTCCTGTCAAAAAACTGGCCCGACTCGGCGTGCAAACTGGCGACTGGCAAAAGGCATTGGACCAGTTCATGCCCTCGCTAACAAGGCGATCCAGATTCGGCGTATTGATTCGCGAATTTCCCAGCGAACGAATCGTGTCGAATCGCTGTTGATCGGTACAGAGCCAGAGAATGTTCGGTTTTCGCTTTGCTTCAGACATGGCATTTAGAGGTCGGGAAGAAGATGCCATCTTCCTGAATTCAGGACATGTTTAAAGCATTTCTTGCGGCGATTATCGGGGCCGTCATCGCGTTCGGCTGGAGCAGCATTTCCCGGATGGTGCTGCCGCTTTACAAAAACAACATGAAGTCTTTCGAAAACAAGTCGGCAGTCGTCGAGCTGATAGATTGAAGATCGGGGAAAGCGAATACGGCGATGGCTGACCGACCGTTTGTCTTCGCTTGGATTCGGGCGGCAGAAAATCCTGATTTCAGCACTAGCAAGATGATGCTCCGAGGGTTCACAGCCACTCTCGTCGCCTCGATCCTTCTCGCCATCTTGCTGGCCGCGGTAGCACCGCGTCTCAACTACGCAGGACGAACTGGATTTGTTGTGCTCATTGCACTTCTCATCTGCATTGTCGGGCTCTATCCCAATCAAATCTGGTGGGAGTTTTCGAGCGGATTTGTTCTCGCAAACATACTCGATACCGTCGTCGGATGGGGCCTCGCAGGGCGAGTCATGGCCGGGATGACCAATGGGAAGTAGTTTCCGCTTCTGGAAAAAGCTTTCTTTCTGTGGATTGATTCGTAAGTCCTAACTTAACACTTTTTTGCTTGCGGGGAAAGTGGCTCATGTTACCCGTGCACAGAACTGAATGAAGCCATTTGCAAACATTCTTGCCATCCTCTCCGCGATCGTCCTGATGGACGGGCACTGGTTTGCGATGCAGTCCATCACTTGGGTGGAAATGGCTCAGAATGCTTCCCGCTCCGAAACGACCAGCGTGCCGGACATCCTCACTGGAAAAGTGGTTTGCGAACACTGTGACGCGATCACAGATGGAAAAGAAACAGAGGGCAATCGAGTCATCGACTACCTCTCCCAAGCGCGGCTGCTGGCTCCCTTGTCAGGAGAAGCGATGACAATTCCTCCGCGAGCCTCATCGCAAATTACGTGGCCATCGCTCAGCTATGCTCTCGACGAGCAGGCAACCTCCGGCGTTCTCTTGCCACCTCCCCTGGCGTAAAATCCCGATTCAACGAACCATCGCGCACCCAAGTCTCTTGCGGTCGAGAAGGACTCCTGAGAAAGGCCGCCCACCTTTCCTACAATCCATGCCATTGCGGCATGCGATCCTCCCGTCCCTCACAGGCAACCTAAACGAAACGCAGATCTCTGCGAAGCACCTTTCCCTTATTACTTCATGAAAATCTTTTCTCTTTTTACAACAACCTTGCTCACCCTCACCGGGATCAGCTCTTACAACCTGCAAGCCGGTGAACCAATTGAATGGTCCGGCAAAGAAGTCCAAACCCAAGACGCCCTCTGGGATTGTCACCGGGTCGACAGTCACGCTCCCATCGGCGTGATGGGCGACCACACTCACACCGCCGGCGAGGTGATGATCTCCTACCGCTACATGTTTATGGACATGGAGGGAATGCGAGACGGAACGACCGACCTCAGCTCTCAGCAGTTGTTCGGCCGTGGCTTTCCCGTCGCTCCCACCAGCATGACGATGGATATGCACATGCTCGGATTCATGTTCGCCCCGACAGACGAGGTTACCCTGTTCGCGATGTCGAACTATGTCTTCAAAGACATGGACCATGTCACCGCCACCGGCAGTCCTCCTCGTGCAGCTATGGGGCCTCAATTCCTGCTGGGATCCCAGGGCTGGGGCGATACTTCATTTGGGGCACTCGTCAAAATTCACGATGCCAACCGCAGACGAGTTCACTTGAATCTTGGTCTCAGCGCACCGACCGGAAATCTCACTACCCTGGCCTACCCCATGCACACGGGTACTGGAACATGGGATTTACTACCAGGCATCACCTACCTCTGGCAGGATGGCGCCCTTTCGGGAGGAGCCCAGTTGATGGGCCGCGTTCACCTTGATGATAACGACCTCGGCTTTTCCTACGGCAATTCCGCCGAGACCACTGGCTGGCTCGCATACATGCTCAATGATCGATTCAGCATTTCCGGCCGCCTTACTCTCGAGCATGCTGGCGATGTAGATGGGCAAGACATCCGTCTTCCCGGTCCGGTGTTCATGGCTCCACCGATGGATGCAGCCAATCACGGTGGAACCTGGGCCGATTTCGGAATCGGAGCAAACTTCCACGCGAAGAACGGCCATCGCCTCGCCATCGAAGCCGTCATTCCGTTCTACCAGGATCTCAATGGTCCGCAAATGCAGCGTGACTGGATGCTGACGGTCGGTTGGCAAAAGGCATTCTGAGGCTTGCTGCCATTTGCTTGATAAAAAATGCCGAGCTCCCAAACGGAGTTCGGCTTTTTTTACACATCTTCGGACCTACCGGATTGGTCGGGGCGACAGGATTTGAACCTGCGACTTCTTCGTCCCGAACGAAGCGCGCTAACAAGCTTCACTCCGGATCGAACCGGCGAGAACAATTGCCGGAGCAAAAAAGTGGCACACCCGTAGGGATTCGAACCCCAAACCTCCTGATCCGTAGTCAAGCGCTCTATCCAGTTGAGCTACGGGTGCGTTACCACTTTTCAACCGCCTGGTCGAAGCGGAGGGTAATGTGCGCAGCTTCGCAGCTTTTACAAGAAAAAATTCCACCCCCGTTTTCCGACCCTCAGATCGCTTGCTGAATCGATTTTTCGACGCTTCTTTTCCACCCCCATGAAACTCTCACCGCGAACCTCACCGCTCTTCACGATTGTTCATATCGTCCTTGCAATCCTCTTTGCCTTTTTTGCCTGGCTCCAGAGAAATGATATCGACGAAACGATCTATCACAATGCTTCCAGCCTCGATGCCGCATTGTGGTCAGCTTTTTATCTGCTTATCACCGTTCTCCTGATTTTCGCCATCTTCCGGACGATTCCACGGTGGATCCTGATTCTTTCCATCATCGCCTGCGTCGTCGAAACGTTCATGACTGGGCCGGGTCTCATCGAGAACATTGTCGGGGAAAAGGAATTCACGATGACGCAGGTCAGTATGTCGGCCGAAGATCCTCGAGTGGAACTCTCGCGCGAATTCTTCGGTGCGGTGATTGCGCTGGCAGGCGTTCTCTTTCTCTGGTTCCGAAACGGAAAAAAGGCAACGACCTAAAAGGGTCAGGTCATCGACCGAAACCTGTTGAGTCTCCCTTTGCTGCTTGTTTCCCGATCTGATTTCGGCATGGTTTGGCAATGCCTCTGATCTCCCGCAAACGAATTACCCAGCTCTCGCGAGACAATCGCGCCATCATTCGGGTGTGCTCCTGGATTGTGGGATTTTCGGTTGTTTTGGCTCTCTTGATCTCCGTGGCAACGCCGAACGAGGAAACAGAAGAATTTTCCGAGGAGAAGGCCAAGGAACTGATCGAAAAAATTGAGTCTCTTGTAAAACTTCACGAAGACAGCAAAGAACGCGCCGCAGTATTAGCGGCATGGAAAGAGAGGGACCGCGAGAAGGTCATCCAATTGCTGGCGGATCCGGAAACCAGAAAAGAATTCCATCCGGGAGAACTTATGGACATCCGAGCCGACATTCGGGATTTCCCTGGCCTCTTTGTCGAAACCCTTTGCTATGAATGGGACCTGCTGACTTCGATATATGTGCTACCCGCTCTATTCGCCGGGGCCATATGGTTTCTCATTCTAATGCCTTTTTGGGAGGTGACGCGGACTCGCCTGATTGCCTGCCTCGTTGCTTTTGCGCTGGGAATTTTCAGCGCGAGCCTGACTCTGGTTGCCGTGATGTTGCAGGAGCGTCTCCAAGGTTTTTCGGAAAACCCAGACGACACCGTTCTCGTTCAACTCGTTTTCTGGATCGCCGGTGTTGGATTACGTGAAGAGACCTTAAAACTGCTTTGTTTCGTTCCCGTGGCCATTTGGCTGGTTAGACGCAAAGACGATACGGAAGCGCTCATTCTAGCAGCGATGGTCGGCCTCGGTTTTGCATTCCAGGAAAACATTGGATACTTTTCCGGCTCTTTCGACGACTTTGAGACAATCGGCAGGCTCACAACAGCGAACCCTCTTCACTTTTGCCTAACTGGAATTGCCGGATTATATTTTTACCGAATGCTCGTTCGGAAATTTCACGGCATGGAGGAATTTCTGTTCAGCTTTATCGCCGTCGTCGTCATTCATGGGGTCTACGACGCGATGATCTCAACTCCCCAACTCGCCGGAGGTAGTTTCATCAGCTTTCTTCTCATTGCCATGATCGGCTACCAATACTTCGACCGCCTTCGGATGAAGATGGAAATCGCTGGCTCGGCGCAACGTATTTCTCCGCTCGGGGTTTTCGTCGTCGGAACGGCAGCCCTGACCTGCCTGATTCTCATTACTTCCTCGACCTACCTCTCCTTCGCACCTGCCCTCGGAAACTTTTTTGCAGCGATCGGAAACTCCATCCCGATCGCGTTTGCATTCATCAGTCGTTTTCGCGATTTGTAGGTCGGCGCAAACAATAATTTTCCGTCGTCACCAGATCAACGCAATCTTCGGGACGACCTCTAGCGAATTTGGCGAACAGCCCCAATTGCGAGGTATGACTCGACAACGCATCCCAGCGTTTTTCGCGGTGGCGTCTCACATCAAGCGAGAGAAAAACAGGATCGTCGAGATTGACGAGACGAGGAATGGGATGGTCGGGCTGACGGGCGAGAAAGGTAAGCCATCCTGAATTCTGACATTCTTCTAATGCCCGCTCTGCTGCCGCGAAAACGAGCAGGTGGGCGGGGTGCCAGTATTCCCCGCTGCTACCGTGAGAGATCACAAGGTCTGCCTTTTCTAATTCCGGCTGAATCTGTCGAGCGAGGTCCTCCGCTGAAACTGCTGGAGCGAAAACGCGATATCCTTTCGCGACTGGATCAATGTGACCGAGAAACTCGACGCGCTCCACACCAAGTATATCGCAGGAGGCATGCATTTCTTCAGTCCGAACTGCCCCAAGTTCTTCGCGGGTAGAAATTCCAGTCGGACCTCCCTCTCCTTTGGTCAGGCAAAGCACGGTTACCTCGACCCCACGTTCCACGAGCTCACAAATAATCCCGGAACAGAAGATTTCGTCGTCTGGATGAGCGACAAAAACGAGAGCCGTATCAATTTCCCCAAGGGTATCCAGCGAATTCGTCTTCGGTTCGTCGTCGAAACTCTTCCACCGGCGCGCCAGATCGCGGGCACGTCTCCGATAGAAAAGGGGATCACCCAATCGCTGCCAGATTTTTCGGATCACTTGCATGAGACACTTCGCGATCAATCAATCCAGAATCACGACCGGTAAAGCGTAGCACATGTTCGCGAAGTTCCTTGATAAAGACGTCGAGTCGGTTGCGGTATTCCGCGGCTTTTTCCGGCTCGGATAGCAGCGTTGTAATTTTCGCAACAGCCTCTTCTTCCGTCGCATAATGCAGCTCAAGAAAAGAGAACCTCCCATGCCTGCCGCACCGAACGTAATGTCAGGAGCTTTGTAATCGAATACAAAGGAAAAGAAAAACGCGCCCATAATGAGCGCCACCCCTACCGTGATGTGTCCGAAGTAATTGGACATCAACATGGTCTCTTCCGCCTGCACTCCGAACTCGGACAAAAATGTCTTGAAGCGAAGCCACTGAGCAAACATCAGCGAAAACGTAACCACGACCATATCCGATACGAACGCCGCGATGACGAGACTATTGTAATTGGATTTGGAAGTTGCTGCAGTGGATTAGAGGAGGGGGAGCTCAGGCTCGATGCGCGGGAGCCGGCATTCACTTATGATTCAACGGTAGCGACCGAGTTGTCCCTTTGACCTAGTCGAGTTGATCCTTATTGATCTCATCGCAACTGTTCAGAACGCAACCAACAAGATTGGCCCTGATGCGCTGGAGTTCTCGCA
>Ga0181574_10000201_pt1 | contig 55294 bp, 58 predicted proteins | sample 101ome_24_FD_145600 | JGI IMG/M metagenome (GOLD analysis project Ga0181574, IMG submission 145600) | Coastal salt marsh microbial communities from the Groves Creek Marsh, Skidaway Island, Georgia - 101410AT metaG (spades assembly) | ecosystem: Environmental > Aquatic > Marine > Intertidal zone... | reverse complement strand
CAGGTGCTCGATGTATTCGCCAAATATCTAAATACCGGTAATGACAGCCGATTTCGCATTGAACACGCCCAGCATATTCTGGCACCGGAACTTCGACGCTTCGCAGGGCTCAACGTCATCGCCTCGATGCAGCCCATTCACTTGAGTTCCGACAGGCCTTGGGCGATAGATCGGCTTGGCAGCAAGAGAATCGAGGAGGGCGCTTATCTTTGGCAGAGTATGCTCGCATCCGGGGTGGTAGTGGCGTCAGGTACGGACGCGCCCGTAGAGCCGGTGAGTGCTATTGATAATTTCTATGCTGCGGTCACTCGCAAGCAGTTGAATGGGCTGCCAGAGTCGGGTTTTGAGGCTGCCGAGAAATTGTCCAGAGAACAGGCGCTCCAGGCCATGACCGTGGCCGGTGCATACGCCGCTTTTGAGGAAGGAGTGAAGGGCACTTTATCGCCGGGTAAATACGCTGACTTGGTAGTACTGTCCCAAGACATTATGCAAGTGCCTGAGTCACAGATTCGTGAAACCAAGGTCCTTAAAACCATGGTTGGTGGGCGTTGGGTGTATGAGGAAAAGGATCCTGATTTGAACTAGTGTGCGGCTAGAAATTCACGAGAAGTGGGTGGGTGGTTTTCTCACTTCTACAGATCAGTGAGGAATCGACTGCCGATTGCCTGTATGTCCTTGTCGTCGAAGAGTCGATGCCCTCGGTTCTCAAAAACATTTAAATCCTCGGTGTTGGGGAAGGAGAAATAAGCCCCCTCTCCTACCACCGCTTGCGGTGGCAATGACTCCCGCTGATTTAATCCGTCAACGCACTTAGTTAGCAGCTTTGCCCCGGGGGCGTAGAGTAGATGTACGTTGGCCAGATAGGAGGCGGTGGGGTCTGTCGGTATCGTCAGCGTTTCAATAATTCCCCCTTGGTCAATGGCAGGACTGTCTATCCAATGAACGGTGAGACCAATCGCACTATCGGAGGCCTGCATGGCCCGGAAGGTTGCCATCACGCCCCGGTAGTTTGGGAGCAGGCCGGAGTGAAGGTTTATAACGCCCAGTCGGGGGACTGAAATAGCTACGTTCTTAAGAATCTGGCCAAACCGGATGCTGAGTATTAAGTCGGGGGCACTGCTTCGTAGCAATGCAATACCCTCCGTTGAATTAATATTTTCCACCGGCGCATCGGTGGCGCCATACCGGCTGGCTAATGCCTTAAAAGTTAGGCGCTCACCGGTACGTGACGCCTTATCCACCATGGGGAAAAGATAGTTGGTGAAAAACCCTTGCTCAAAAAAAGCCAGGGAATCTAATCGAGAATCTCGTTCGGTATGAGCCCCAACCCGGCGGGAGTAAAGTAGCGTAATATCATGAGCTGCGAGGCTTGGTAATAGGTGATTCAGCGCCTCGTTACTGTAGATATCCCTGTTGTATAGAATCGTGAGACGCATAGTGTGTCGATGGAAAGTATCGTGGTACCGAACAAGTTAACCCAGCGAGTCTAGCAGAAAGGGGCGACAGAGATCGGCGACAAAGACGTCGCACCGAAAGGGGGGTGCTCGGCTTAACTCGCATCACGCCGGTATTTAGAGGGCCAAATTCAACATGCGTTACTACCCGCCCAAGGTGGCCTTAGCGGTTGTTATCGCCAATATGATTGGTACGGGGGTGTTTACCTCTCTTGGCTTTCAGTTATTAGCGATCTCGTCGACTACCACCATACTTTTTCTGTGGTTTTTAGGGGGCATCTGCGCACTGTGCGGCGCTCTTTGTTACGCCGAGCTTGGGTCAAGACATCCCGCTTCAGGGGGGGAATATCACTTCCTCACCGAACTCATCCATCCCTACGCGGGCTTTGTCTCTGGTGTGGTCTCAGCTACGGTGGGCTTTGCCGCCCCTATCGCACTGGCAGCACTTACGTTTGGTAGTTACCTTCAGGCAGCCGGGATGCCTTTGGATCCCCAGTGGTCGGCTACCGCGTTAATCGCATTACTCGTCACCATACACACGAGAACTCACACCGAGAGTTCGGCAGGGCAGTACTACTTCACCGCGCTTAAAATCATCTTGATCGGCTTTTTTATTGCCATGGCGCTGTATCAACAGCCAAGCTACGTTGATCAGCTCGACGGTTCGAGTGGCTTTTTCAATGAACTCTTTAGTGGTGAGGTGGCGATAGCCCTGATTTATGTAACCTATGCGTTTTCTGGTTGGAATGCTGCCACCTACATACTTGGGGAGATGGAGAAGCCCAAGCGCGATCTGCCGCGGGTCCTGCTTGTTGGGTGTACTGTCGTGGCTTTGCTGTATCTTGCCTTAAATGCTGTGTTTTTGATTTCGGCGCCTGTCTCTGCGCTTCGAGGAGAGGTTGAAATAGGGTATGTGGTAGCGCGTTACCTGATTGGCGAGCAAGGAGCTTTGATCGTCTCCATCGTGCTAGCGGGCATCCTGATTTCCACCGTGAGCGCAATGGTTCTTGCTGGTCCTCGAGCACTCCAAAGATTAGGCGGTGATTATCGGCAATTCGGTTTTCTGGGAAGGCTCAATGATGGGGGTATTCCCGCCAACGCGATTGTTTTTCTCTCAGGTATTGCGCTCGTATTTCTGTGGACTTCCACCTTCGAGCAGATTCTAATTGCAGCAGGGTTGCTGATGGCGCTGAATACGTTTGTCACCGTCTTGGCGGTATTTGTTAGTAGGAAAAAGATGGGGGGCAAGGGTTTATCGGAATCCTTCACCATGCCGCTGTATCCCCTGCCGGCAGTAGTCTTTCTGCTGATTACCGGCTGGACGGTCATTTATTCTGCCGCCCAATTTCCCCTGCAGGCGTTTTCCGTTATTGCTTTTCTTCTGATCGGATATCCGCTATTTGCCAAGTGGCAGCGCACCCAAGATATATCCTAGAGCGATTGGTTAAACATTAAAACGGAAGTGGATAACGTCACCATCGGCAACCACATAGTCCTTTCCCTCCAGGCGCCACCGGCCTGCATCCTTGGCGCCAGCTTCTCCTCGATATTCGACGTAATCTGTGTAGCCGATCACTTCTGCCCGGATGAAGCCCTTCTGAAAATCGGTGTGGATAACTCCGGCAGCCTCGGGCGCCGATGCCCCCACCTTGACGGTCCATGCCCTGACTTCCTTGGGCCCGGCGGTGAAGTAGGTTTGTAGGTTTAGTAGGGCGTAGCCTGCTCGGATAACACGATTCAAGCCGGGTTCGGTCATCCCCATTTCCGCGAGAAATTCGAGCTTTTCATCATCCTCGAGTTCCACGATTTCTGATTCGAGTTTGTTGCAGATGGCGACGACCTCAGCGCCTTCATCCTTCGCCAGAGCCGTCACACTGTCGAGATGCGAGTTTCCCTCAAAGCCATCCTCGGCGACGTTGGCGATGTACATCGTGGGTTTGGTTGTGAGTAGATGCAGGGTCTTAACCAGAGTGTTTTCATTCTCATCGAGTTCGAGGGCTCGAACAGGTTTAGCCTCGTTTAGATGGGGTAGTAGCTTGTTTTCCAATAGTGCCTTCATGGCGACCGCTTCCTTGTCACCACTTTTTGCGGTCCTGACGACTTTGGTGAGCTGCTTTTCACAGGACTCCAAGTCGGCTAGTGCTAATTCGGTATTGATCGTCTCGATGTCAGCCAGCGGATTAATCTGATTGGCCACATGAATGACGTTGGGGTCTTCAAAGCATCGGACCACATGGGCTATCGCATCGGTCTCCCTGATGTTTGCAAGAAACTGATTACCCAGACCTTCACCCTTTGACGCGCCGGCCACCAATCCAGCGATGTCGACAAACTCCATTGTCGCGGCGATCTCTCGTTCGGGTTTTACAATGGCCGAGATCTCGTCCTGGCGAGGGTCGGGGATAGTGACAACGCCGGCATTTGGCTCGATGGTACAGAAAGGAAAGTTTTCCGCGTCGATACCGGCTCGGGTAAGCGCATTAAACAACGTCGACTTGCCAACATTCGGCAAGCCTACGATGCCGCATTTAATTCCCATGATGTGTCCTTCCCAGAAAAACCGGACCGTTAGCCCGGTTGAGTTGTGTCAACACTATGAAGCCGTGTCATCGCTTTTACCGCGTCTCCGTTCAGCAGCAGTGGTAGAGCGTCGGCCGCTTCATCAATGATCTGGTCAATAGCCTGTCTATCGCCAGCACTTGGCTTGGCGAGCACATAACCCGATACCTTGCTGGCATGGCCGGGGTGCCCTATGCCTATTCGTAGTCGATGAAAATCCTGTTTTCCTCCCAAAGCCGGAATGATGTCTCGGAGACCGTTGTGCCCCCCATGGCCACCGCCTTGTTTAAATCGTGCTTGCCCAGCGGGGATATCAAGCTCGTCATGGGCGACGAGAATTTCATCAGGAGGTATTCGGAAAAAGTTAGCCGCGGCCGCAACCGATTTGCCGCTTTCGTTCATGAACGTACTCGGGACCAGTAGCCGCAGGTCCTTGTCTGCCAGCGTGATACGCGCCATCTGACCGAAGAACTTGGTCTCGGTTGATAACGTGGCGCCTGCCCGTCGAGTCAATTCAGCAATAAAAAAAGCACCCGCGTTGTGGCGGGTGCCTTCATATGCCTGACCAGGGTTACCAAGCCCGACAATGAGTCGGATCCCAGTCATGATCGATCTTAGTCTTCGCCTTCGGCTTTGGGCTCTTCCTCGGCTGAATCTGAACCAGCCTCGGCATCACCGTCACCAGCATCGACGTCTTCTTCATCATCCGACTTGCCGCCCTTGGGTGCATTGACAGAGGCGATGGCAAGGTCATGATCTTCGCCAAGAGCAAGCGCTGTGGAGGTAACGCCCTCTGGCAGGGTGAGATCCGAAAGGTGGACGATTTGTCCCACTTCCACCTCGAGCATGTCGACTTCGATGTACTCGGGAATATCTTTGGGAAGGCACTGGATCTCAATATCAGTGGCCTGGTGTTGAATCAGACCGCCACCCAGTTTGACGCCGGTACACTTGTCTTCATTGATGAAGTGGAGTGGCACATTGACCTTGAGTACCTTGTTGGCTTCCACGCGCATGAAGTCCACATGCATCGGAAATCCCTTGGCGGGGTGTCGTTGCAAATCCTTGAGGATTGCGGACTCCTCCTTGCCGTCTACCTTTATGCTGAGGACAGACGCGTAGAACGCCTCACTCTCAAGCATTTTCTCAAGATCCTTGCGGATAAGGCTGATGCTGCTTGCAGCGTCTTTGCCGCCGTAAATGATACCGGGCACCTTACCCTCGAGACGACGAAGGCGGCGGCTCGCACCTTTCCCTTCATCGACCCGAACCTCGGCTTCGATCACAAAAGATTCAGACATGGTCTGGCTCCTTATATAAACACCATATTGCCTGCGACCGGCGCAATGGTGGGTTGGTTTTACACCCGATGATGTCAGTCATCAAAGAGTGCACTGATTGATTCTTCGTTACTTACTCGACGAATGGATTCTGCCAACAGATCCGAGATCGTCAGTTGGCGGATATTGCTGATCGATTTCGCCTCTGCAGACAAAGGAATGGTGTCGGTCACCACCAGCTCATCCAGGGATGACCCCCTGATATTCTCGAGGGCTTTGCCTGACAACACTGCGTGGGTGCAGTATGCGACAACCTTAATGGCACCACGTTCTTTCAATGCGGTGGCGGCACTACACAAGGTGCCCGCCGTATCGACCATGTCATCCACGAGCAAGCAGGTTCTACCGTCCACATCGCCGATCAGATTCATAACCTGCGCCTCATTGGCTTTGGGCCGGCGCTTGTCGATGATGGCGAGTTCAGCCTCATCGAGCTGTTTGGCAATAGCTCGCGCCCGAACCACGCCGCCGATATCCGGGGATACCACGATAAGGTTCTCGTAATTGCGCTGCGTAATATCGCTGTTGAGTACTGATGAGGCGTAGACGTTGTCCACCGCGCAGGTGAAAAAACCCTGAATTTGTTCTGCGTGAAGATCAACGGTGAGCACTCGATCCACCCCGACCGATGCCATCATGTCCGCAACCACTTTCGAGGAAATAGGAACCCGTGCCGAGCGGACACGGCGATCTTGTCGTGCATAGCCAAAGTAGGGGACAACTGCGGTGATACGGCCGGCCGAGGCGCGGCGGAGTGCGTCGATAATAAGCAACAGCTCCATCAGGTTGTCGTTGGTGGGGGCGCAGGTGCTTTGCAGAACAAAGACATCTTTACCCCGCACGTTCTCGTTCAGCTCAACCGTAATCTCACCGTCCGAGAACTTGCTGACGTTGGCGTCACCGAGCGTTAGGTACAACCGATTCGCGACCTTGCGGGCAAGATCTGGGTTTGCGTTTCCGGCAAAGACCATCATCTTGGATGACATGCTGGATCCCTCTTCCTAACAGCGTTAAATGAATGGCTGGGGTGGCAGGATTCGAACCTGCGAATGGCGGGATCAAAACCCGCTGCCTTGCCACTTGGCGACACCCCAATTCGTTTCAAACGCAAGGCTGGCGGCCGCTAGGAGAGCCCCGGCGCTACAACAACCTGAAAGTCCTGTTGCAAATGGGCCGCGACCTCGCGCGCGGACGCCTCGCTTTCAAACCTGCTGAAGACGCATGCGCCGCTACCAGTCATCATTGCAGGAGAAAACTTCTGCAATGATTTCAATGCGTTAACTACTTCCGGGTGGTGTGCCAGCACGACTTCCTGCAGGTCGTTTCGCACCCCCCCCTCAAAAAAGGCCGGTATTGTGATTGGCGGCGTGTCCCTTGTCAATTCTGGGGCCGTGAATACTGCCTTTGTACTGACATGGCAGTTTGGGCACACGATTGTGTACCAGCGGGGGGGCAGCTCAACAGGGGTCAATTTGTCGCCGATGCCCTCAGCCCACGCGTTTTTCCCCAGTACAAATACCGGCACATCGGCACCTAGAGTGGAACCCAGCGCGGCCAAGTCTTCGATCGTTCTGTTGAGATTCAGCATGCGATTGAGCCCCAGCAGAGTGGTCGCCGCGTTGGAGGAGCCTCCTCCCAGTCCGCCTCCCATGGGTATGCGCTTTTCAATTGAAATCGTTAGGTTTGGTTCCTCTGGCAGGTCTTGGGTAAGCAGGTGGGCAGCTTTCATGACCAGGTTGTCGTCATTAGCCACCCCGGGGAGCGGGGTTTCGAGGACGATGCCTCCGCCGGTGGTCAGCGTGATGGTTAATTGATCACCCCAGTCGAGTAATTGGAATAGTGTTTGCAGCTCGTGGTAACCATCGGGCCGGCGTCCGGTAACGTGCAGGAAAAGGTTAAGTTTTGCTGGAGAGAGCAGAGTCAGCGGAGCCATTATCCGCTGCCCGAATCAGGAAAGGAAAGTTGGGTGAGTACGACCCGTGCGCTTGCCCCCTCCAGCGACCAGGTCATCACTCGGGGCAGGCGATACCCTGACAGCAGTTGCCACTCGGCCACCTTACTAGCCCACTCGGTGGAGTCAGTGCTGTAGCCCAGGAGGATTGCTGCGAGGTCGGTAATCGGCACGCTGAGAAGAAAATTTCTGAAGGTAGTGTCTACGGGAAGCGTGCTAAGAGGCTGCTCGGTGTCGCCATCAATCCAAACGACCGTCTCCCCGATACGCTGAATCGTGATGCCGCCAAGACCTGAAGGCCCAGATAAGCGTAGTGTGTCCTCTGAGTTACTTCGGTGATGCCAGTTGAAGCTAAGATTTTGATAGTCGCCCTGAAGAGAGGCTTTAATTTTCCCCTGAATAACCCAGGGTGCCGATTCAATCGACACTAGCGGTTCCGCCAGTAAATCGGAAGCTGTTTTTTGTGTGGGTGGTGTGGCACAGCTTGTGAGGGTAATAATCGCACTAAGACCCAGAAGAAAACCTGAAGCAAATTTAATCATCGGCTAAATCGCCCACGGGGGCCCCTAGGCGTTCGATGGTGTCAGTTACGTGAACGTTGTCGGGGTAGTCTGCGAGAGAGCTTCGCCAAATAATCAGTGCGGCATCTTTCTTTCCCGAGGTCCACAGGGCTTCCCCTAGATGTGCTGCAACCTCCGGATCGGGGAACATGTCGTACGCTTGTTGCAGCAGGTCAATGGCTTGATTTTTCCGCCCGAGTTTGAAATATACCCATCCCAAACTGTCCAGTATCGCAGGCTCTCCCGGGGAGATTGAGAGCGCTTTTTCAATCAGCGCTGCCGCCTCCGCGTACCTTGTGGTATGGATTGTCAGCGTGTAGCCCAATGCATTGAGGGTTGTCGCGTTATTTTCATCGATTTCAAGAACGGCGCGCAGATCGCTTTCCATCGCTTCGATGTTACCGCGCTGCTCCTCCGCCATGGCGCGGGCATAAAAAAGTGACAGCGATGTGGGGAAATTCTCCAGTGCATCTGTTAACACCGCGGTGGCGCTGTCGATGAGATTGGCATCCTGCAGCAATTCAGCTTGCAACAGGAACAGCCTTTCAGCTTGCGACGGACTCACTTGTCGGGCTTTGTTGAAGCTCGCAGTAACAGTGGCCTCATCTCCAAGCTCGAGTGCTATGCGTCCTGCTCGACCCACCGCATCAAGGAATTCCCGACTGGGTCCCACCTCTTGATATGCAGCGATCGCTGATGCCGGGTCGCCCCGCTGTTCCGCCACTCGACCCAGATAGTAGTGGGCCTCATCAGTGCGCTGGCCTAGCGCGAGTAACGCCAACAGGTGTTGCTCGGCGTCTGTAAATTGCTTGAGCTCTAGGTGGATTAGCGCAAGCGAAAAAAGATAGTCGCCGTTCCTTGGCGATAAGTTTATTAACGCTTCGAATTCCTGTTGTGCTTCCGGTAGCATTTTTTCGCTGGCGAGCAATCTGGCGTATTGGAGCCTCAGTGGTTCATTAGCTGGATAATCCCTAACCGCTCGTTCGAGTCGGTCAAAAGGATCTTTCGCCTTAGTATCGAGCTTGACCTGAGTCCACAGCACCAGTGCGCGATCGTCGGCAGGGGCCAGTAGTAGTACTTGTTCAAGGTCACTCAAACACTGAGTAAACCTCCCTTGCTCCCGGTGCAAAAAAGCGAGGGCGATGCCTACTTCTAAATTGTTCGGCCAGTCTGCTGCCAAAGATTCGATTTCGTTGGCGAGTCGTTGTTGCTTCGCTGGTGGCATATCGCGATAGGAGACCAGCAAGGCGGGCGCGTTTATCTGGGCGCCACGCTCAAGAGCCTGTCTTGCGTACACGACAGCTTCTTCAATTCTGCCTGCCCTAATCAAAAGGGCCATAGACGTTGCAGATGCTGCGGCGTCTGCTGGGTCTTGCTCTGCGAGTTTCAGTGCTAAAGGCAGGGTGAGCCCCTCCGTTTGCCGGAATTCAGCAAGTCGAAGCGCGCGCCGAGTGAGTTCGGGATCCTCAAGAAGCATGGCTTGTTCTGCCAAGATGGACAGCCCTGTATCAAATTCTCGTTCACGTAGCAGAAATTCAGCTGTCAGCAGAGGCAGAATGCTTTCCTGCGGAATGGGCGACTCTATCGTCGGAGTGTCTGGCGCTCCATTCCCAGACACCGACTTCGAGGGTCGGTTTTCTCCGTCTTTTGAGGATGTAGCATCAGATTCAATCCTCCGATGGGGTTCTGAGTCAGAGACCGTGGTACAGCCGCCGGCAAGGAACAGAATCAGCAGAAGCGCAATCTGTGTGTGAATATGTCGAAGCAAAGTCATGGCCGGAATGATGACATAGAGATATCCCGAAACCTATGAAAAAAGGGGGTTAGGCGGAATTGGTCGCTTCTTGGTATCATTGGGGCTTCGGAATTTTTGGGCGCCGGCCTTGTGTTGAAAGATTTAATCGCCATCGGAATCAACCATGATTCGGCGTCTATTCAGACCCGCGAAAAGGTTGCCTTTGCTCCGGAAGATATACCCGGAGCGTTGCAAGCGTTGATTGGGGCCACCCCTCTCGAAGAAGGCGTGATCTTGTCGACTTGTAACCGCACCGAAATATACGGGGTAATAGCGGCGGGCGTCGATTCCATGATTGCCAGCGATACCCTGATCAACTGGATTGCGACCTTTCACGGTCTCCCGGACGAAGCACTGTCCACCTGCATCTATCGTCACCACGGGACTCAAGCGGCGACCCATCTGGTTAGAGTTGCAGCAGGACTCAATTCCATGGTGCTTGGAGAGCCCCAAATCTTTGGACAGTTAAAATCGGCTTTTGCGGTTGCAGAGGAATCAGGCGCGGTGGGAAGCCGGATTTCGAGTATTTTCCCCGGTGCGTTTCGTATTGCCAAAAAAGTTCGGACTGATACCGCTATTGGTGAGAACCCGGTGTCGGTGGCCTATGCATCTGTCGACCTTGCGGGCCATATTTTCTCTGACTTGTCTCAGCGGACAGCTTTGCTCCTGGGGGCAGGTGAAACCATAGAACTGGTTGCCCGCCATTTGTGCGACGCGAAGCTAGGCAAACTTATGATTGCCAACAGAACTCTTGCGCGAGCGCAGGCAATGGCTGAGGAATTTGATGCGGCTGCCATTATGCTTGCCGATATTCCTGACAAACTTGCCGAGGCGGATATTATTATTAGCGCGACGGCCAGTCAGCTCCCCGTTTTGGGTAAAGGGGCGGTCGAGAGTGCCATTCGCAAGCGACACTACAGACCCATGCTAATGGTCGATTTGGCTGTGCCCCGTGACATTGAGCCAGAGGTGTCTGAGATATCTGACGTTTATCTCTATACCGTGGATGACCTGCGCGAAGTCATCGAGGAGAATCTCCGACTGAGGGCCTCGGAAGCAAGCAAGGCGGACGATATCGTCGCTGATGGCATCGATCAACTCGAAGATGACTTACGCGGCAGACAATCGGCTGATGTCGTCAGGAAATATCGGGAGTCGGCGCTCGCTATCCAGCAGGTGGAACTGGATCGAGCGCTGAAAGCTCTTGATCGTGGAGAAGCTGGTGTAGAGGTACTTCGTCGATTGGCCAGAGATCTCACGAATAAGTTAATCCATGCGCCCACTGCGGGATTGCGACAGCTCGCGCGCTCAGGCGACGACGGACAGGTTGATCAGGCGAAGGCGCTACTTGGCCTCGATATACACACGGATTCGCAAACAGGCGACGACGACAAGCCAACACTGCAGTGAAAGATTCCCTCAAGACCAAGCTAGATAGCCTCAAAGATCGCCACGAGGAGGTCGCCGCCTTGCTGGGTGATGCGGATACTCTCTCTGATCAGGATAAATTTCGAGATTTGTCGAAAGAGTACGCCCAGCTCGATGAGGTTGTTAAAACCTACACCCACTGGACTGCAGCTACCGAAGACAGGGCGGCGGCGCAAGAAATGCTGACAGATTCTGATTCGGATGTGCGCGAACTTGCTGCCGAAGAGCTTGAGGATGCCGTCGAGCGGGTTACTCGGCTTGAGTCAGAACTCCAGGTCCTCCTGCTACCCCGAGATCCTCGAGATGCCAACAACGTTTATCTCGAAATAAGAGCTGGAACTGGCGGTGATGAAGCGGCAATTTTTTCAGGGGATCTTTTTCGTATGTACAGTCGCTACGCCGAGACAAACAGGTGGCGTCTTGAGGTCATTTCAGAGCGGCAGGGTGAGCACGGGGGATTCAAGGAAATCATCACGCGTATAGAGGGTCAGGATGTTTATGGCCACCTCAAATTTGAGTCCGGAGCACATCGAGTACAGCGTGTGCCTGAGACTGAATCTCAGGGTCGCATACACACGTCGGCTTGTACCGTTGCCGTTATGGCAGAACCTGATGAGGTAGAGGAAATTGATATTCGCAAAGAGGACTTGCGTATCGATACCTTCCGATCCTCAGGTGCTGGAGGACAGCACGTTAATACAACCGACTCTGCTGTCCGAATTACGCATTTACCAAGCGGGATTGTTGTCGAGTGCCAGGACGAGCGATCCCAGCACAAGAACAGAGCGAGAGCGATGTCGCTTTTACAGGCCCGGTTGCTGACCGCGGCTGAAGACAAAGCGGCGAGTGAGCAGGCGGCTGAGCGACGTAATCTCGTGGGAAGTGGTGATCGATCTGAGCGGATCCGCACCTACAACTTCCCGCAGGGTCGCGTCACGGATCATCGGATAAATCTAACGCTGTACAAGTTAGATGAAGTTATCCAGGGGGATCTTGATGCTCTCATCAAGCCACTCAGGACCGAACACCAGGCGGATCTTCTGGCGGCGATGAGCGGTGATTCATGACCAGCATCCGGGATCTGATTGATTCAGCACAGATTCCGACTCATGAAGCTGAGCAGCTCGTACTTGGTTTGCTACGTCGTGACCGCGCCTGGTTGTTTACTCATGGGGCGGAGGCGACTGCAGGAGATCGATTACCAGCGATTCGCGCGGCGATTACCCGTCGGTATTCGGGTGAGCCGCTGGCATACATATTGGGGTCTCGTTCATTCTGGAATCTGGAACTTAAGGTGACACCTGATGTCTTGATTCCAAGACCCGATACCGAGCTTCTTGTCGAATGGGCCGTGGACTGTCTTAAAGCCAATCAATTTTCGAGCTGTGCAGACTTGGGGACCGGCAGTGGGGCTGTTGCACTCGCTATCAAAAGTGAGCTACCTCAGTGTGAGGTGACTGGCGTTGATCGCTCAGCAGCGGCTCTGCAGGTTGCCCGCCACAATTCAGCGACCTGTCATTTGTCGGTGGAGTGGCTTCAAAGTGACTGGTTCAACGGCCTGGAGGAAAGGCAGTGGCCGTTGTTGGTTAGCAATCCGCCCTACATCGCTGAGAGTGATCCTCACCTTCAGTGGGGGGACCTGCCGGCCGAACCAACCGAGGCATTGGTAGCAGGCTCAGACGGGCTCCGCGATCTCAGGCATCTGATTGCAGTAGGACCACAATTTCTGACTCCGGGAGGTTATCTGCTCGTCGAGCACGGTTGGAATCAAGGCGAGGAAGTTCGGAAGTTATTTGCTCAGGCAGGCTTCGATGGCGTGACTACTCGGAGAGATCTGGGAGGTCATGAGCGGGTGACAGGGGGGTTCAGGGAAGATGGATGATGCATTACTGGAGCGTTATTCCCGTCAGATTCTAGTTCCCGGTTTTGATCTTGAAGCTCAGGAATGCCTCGAGAGATCACGTATTTTGTTGGTGGGCTGCGGCGGCTTGGGGGTGCCCCTTGCTCTTTATTTGGTTGGGATGGGAATTGGTCACATCACAGTGGTTGATCATGACCACATTGAAAGTAGCAATCTGCCCAGGCAGGTGGCCTACACAGAGGCAGACATTGGTTTACAGAAAGTCGACGTGTTGGCCCAGCGGTTGCGTGCGATGAACTCGCAAGTAGAGGTCCACTCTGAAGCCCGTCTTTTTGATCGAGATTCCGGGCCTGATTTAGTGACGGCTAAAGATTTGGTAGTGGACGCCACGGATAATCATGAGGCCAGGCTCGCTATCGACTTGAAGAGCCGAGAAGCCCTCTTACCCTGGGTCATGGGCTCGGCCGTACAGATGGCGGGTCAAATTGTCGCCTTTTCTCCCGGAAGAGAAGAGGGTTGCTATCACTGCTTGGCGCCGGGTATTGATCGAGAGTCGGTTGGAGCTTGCGCTCGTTTGGGAGTTCTAAGTCCTGTGGTGGGCGCGGTTGCGATGGAGCAGGCTCTTAGGGTTATCGCTATTCTCACAGGGATAACTCCAGTGCGCTGGGGCAGCCTCGATGTTATTGACTACCGGACAAACGAACGGCGCACATTACAACTGAGCAAGCGATCTGACTGTCCTCTGTGTTCAATCAGGTAACTGTTCGGAAGAGTGGTGGCTATCCGGAAGGGTTTTTAGGAGTAGTCGCACGCGCACGGCAATCAGGGCGGCACACACGGAGATTCCCGCGATCGTGGCATACCAGAAGCCGGCAGCACCGTCGCTGGGAGTTGAAGCCAGCTCAAGACCAAAAAGCCATCCCAGAGGAAGTGCAATAAGCCAGTATGAAATCACCATGACAATAAAGGGATATTTGGTTTCCTTAAACGCTCGCAAAATAAAAGATCCAACGATTTGTGCCGCATCGATAAGAATAAAAAAGGCGGCTAATTTTATTAATCGGGTGGCCACCGGGTGTATCTCTTCTGAATCGGTATACAAACCAATGATCGCCTCGGGGAAGCTCAGAAGAAGCAGGGTAGTTACGATGCCAACCACGCCGGCTACCGATGCACCAACCACCAACGCCCGATGCACACCTTCAGTCCAGCCAGCCCCAATAGCGTGGCCCATTCGTGTGGACATTGCAGTACCGATGGCAAGCATGGGTATATAGAAAAGATCCCAGATATTGAAGGCTATTTGATGTGAAGCTATGGCGGTATCACCCCACGTGGCGACAAGCAGAGCAATCAGACTGAACACCCCAACCTCCAGAAAGAAGGTTAAGCCCATCGGCATGCCGATCGAGAGGATTTCCCTGATGATCGCCCAGTTTGGCGCAACAGGTGTCCATTCCGGTAGATAAGGGCGAATCCGTTTGCTGACCACGACATAGCCCACCATCATGATGACGCTTAGCCACATGGAGATAGCGGTGGCGATTCCGCAGCCTTTAGCCCCTAACTCGGGTGCTCCCCAGTGGCCGAAAATAAAGGCGTAATTGAGGGGAATGTTCAGTAAAAATCCTATCGCTGCGGCTACTGCGAAGGGTTGAGTGACTCCCAGCCCTTGGGTGTGATACCGGAGGGCCTGAAAAATGCCCGTTGCTGGTAGGCCAAGCGCAACCATTTGGGTGTATTCGAGCGCTAAGGTTTTTGTGGTTTTTTCGAGTCCCAGAAGATCCATTAACGGACCAGAGAACCATGCTGCCGGACTGAAAATAAGCCCCAAAAAAATCGCCAGCCACAGAGATTGAGGCAGGGAGTCTTGAATTTTCTTGATCCGTCCGGCGCCATAGTCCTGAGCAACTATGGTCGCGGTGGCAAATATGGTGCCCAAGATGAGCAGGTAAATTGGGAGCCAGATGTTAAAGCCAACGGCAATCGCGGCAAGATCCTGTTCTCCGTACCGGGCGGCCATGACGGTATCGACTACACCTGTTCCCATTTGAGCGCTTTGTGCGATCAACAAAGGTATGGCTATGCGTGAGAGATGTCTTAACTCCTCTCCAAAACTATCCCATGTGAAGACTTTGCCTGATTTCACGATATCTTTGCTTGGTCATGTGGGGCTGATATTACGTCCGCATTCTTGTGCTAGACTCGCCCCTGCTTTTTGTTGATCGGATTAGAGCTTTTGACTGATACAAGTCCCATCCACCCTTCTGCTGAGCGCGATACCCAATACGCAGAGGGCACTCCTCCCGCGGGCGAAACCTCCTTTCACGCGCTCAACCTTGAGCCCAGTCTTATGCGTGGAATTGAAGATTTGGGCTTTGAGCATTGCTCGCCAATTCAGGCGCGGATTTTACCTTATACCCTTGAGGGACATGATGCTATCGGGAAAGCGCAGACGGGTACAGGGAAAACCGCGGCGTTTTTGATCACTATCTTTAACGATTTGTTGTGCAACCCTGTCGATGGCGAGCGGTTTTTAGCTGAACCTCGAGCTCTCATTATTGCCCCCACCCGCGAACTTGTGATGCAGATTGCCGCCGACGCCTATGATCTGGGTCGTCATACAGGTCTGGAAACAGCCACGCTGATAGGCGGTGAAGATTACCAAAAGCAGTTACAGAAGATTCAGTCCGGGGTTGTCGATTTGGTGGTGGCAACGCCGGGACGCTTAATTGATTTCATGCAGCGCCGAGACTTGTTTCTTGATCGTGTTGAAACCTTGGTGCTCGATGAGGCCGACCGTATGCTGGATATGGGCTTCATCCCGCAGGTTAAACGTATTGTTAGGGCCACACCTCGAAAGGAAGATCGGCAAACACTGCTGTTTTCTGCCACATTTACCCAAGACATTATCAATCTCGCGCAGCAATGGACCTTCGATCCAATCACCGTGGAAATCGAACCTGAACGAGTAGCCACGGCCACTGTCGATCAGCGGGTTTACCTTGTGTCCAGTCATGAACGACTGAGAGTGCTGTTAAACGTACTCCGATCGTCAGATGCGGTGTCCACTATCGTCTTTGCGAACCGACGGGATCAGGTTCGTTCCCTCTACGAAAAATTACGCAAAGCTGGCATTTCCTGCGGCATTCTCTCGGGTGAAATCACCCAACAACGTAGAACCAAAACCCTGGCAAACTTTAAAGAGGGCAAGATAGCGGTGCTCGTCGCGACTGACGTTGCTGGGAGAGGGATTCACGTTGATGGGGTGAGCCATGTTGTGAACTACAACCTTCCTGAGGACCCCGAGGATTATGTGCACCGAATCGGCCGAACGGGCCGGGCAGGGGCTACCGGGGTTTCGATCAGCTTTGCCAGCGAGGACGATGCTTTCCTGCTGCCTGATATCGAAACCTTGCTGGGCGAGCGACTGAAATGCGTCCCTCCGCCTGAAGAGTTGATCAGCTGAATCGCCCGTGCTGCCAGTCAATGCCGCCCTCGGAATTCTTCACACCAAAATAAGGTGGCGCCAATCACCGCAGCGGGTATAACGAAGAGATTAAGCACTGGGACGCCTGTGATAAAGGCCACCATGCCACCGAAACCCAAGCTGCTGAGTCGTCGGGAGGCGCAGGCTGATTTCACCTCGCGAAAGGGGAGTCGATGGTTGTCCATCGGATAATCAAGAAATTGTAAGCTCATCATCCAGGCGCCAAGTAAAAACCAAAGCAAGGGCGCGATAGCTTGAGCTCCCGGTATTAATGAGATTATGAACACGGCAACCGCCAGTGGAATATAGTAGGCAATTTTTCGCAGTTCTCTGAAGATACCGCGCGGGACCTCGAGCAACGCAGCGCCGATATTTTCGAGGCCGGCAAGTGCCTGCCCGCTCACCCGCTCCTCGACTTTTTCGGCCAGTAGCGCGTGAAATGGCGACGTCAGGAGTAGCACAATAAAGGTCGAAATATAGCCCGTCGCGAGGGCTCCTGTTAGCCACAGCAGGGGTGCAATTATCCAGGTGATAAAGCCGAGCCAGTCTGGAAGCGCCTGCTCTGTGCTGGCCACTAAGTCGGCTACATAGCTGTACGCTGCGCTCCCAAGCAAAAGAAAAAATCCAATATTTGCCAAAAGCGGTAGAATGGCAAAAGGCCAAATGCCGGGCTGTGACAGCATAGCCACGCCTCGGAATAAATAGCCTGCACCGGTAATGACATTGCCTTGCATGATTTAGATCCTCCGTGATCGACTATTGAGTATATCTTCTAAACGCTGGAATTAGAGAATTTAGATGTCTGAAAAAGATCTTTTTTTGGAGGAGATGTCTGGCGTCAAGCCACTTCAGCGGGAGCCAAGAGAGCGCCTTATTAAGCCGTCATTCGAGGGTGATTTAGAGGTGCGCCGGGAGGCGGCGACACGACCACTTAAAGACAAGATAAACCCGCTCCTTGATGAAGGTGTCGACCCCCTTGACGCCTGGTACGTATTGGATTTCAAGCGTCCCGGTATTCAACATGGAGTTTACAAGAAGCTGAGAATGGGGCGTTATGACATCGAGGCGCGACTCGACCTCCACCGCATGACGGTGAAGCAGGCGAGAGAGGAAGTTAAGCAGTTTATTGATGAGGCGAGCAAGCTGGGATTACGGACGCTACTCATTCTCCATGGTAAGGGTCAGCGCAAAGTCGAGAAAGAGAACACAGCTGTTTTGAAAGGCTATGTGAACCACTGGTTACAACAGCTAGAGATGGTGCAAGCTTTCCATTCGGCTCAGCCGGTTCACGGTGGAACCGGTGCGGTCTATGTGTTGCTCAGGAAAAGTGCGGATAAAAAGCGGGAAAACCGAGAGCGCTTTTTGAAAGGACGCGTTCCCTATGACGCACGTTGAGCTAGTCGGAACTGAGGGCCTTTGTCAGGATTTGATTAATTAGCTGCGGGTTAGCCTGGCCCTTAGATGCCTTCATAATTTGGCCGACGAAAAAGCCAAGTAGCTTCTTCTGTTTTGCACTGTCAGCTGCGCGGTATTGCGCAACCTGATCCGCATTTGCGCTAATGACCTCGGAAACGAGCTCCTCCAAGGCGCTAGAGTCACTTACTTGTTTCAGCCCTCGAGATTCAATGATCTGATCTGCCGGCCCCTCTCCCTGCCATAGCGCCTCAAACACCTGTTTGCCTAGTTTGCTCGACAGGGTGCCATCGGTGATTCGTAACACCAGACTCGCAAGGCCCTCTGGATCGACCGGAGACTTCTTGATGTCGATGGCTTCTTTATTGAGGGCCGCGCTTAAATCGCCCAGCATCCAGTTTGCGGTTGTCTTTGGCTCGTTACACACGGAGACTGCTGTTTCAAAATAGGCGGCCATATCAGGAGAGCTGACCAAGAGTGATGCATCGTAGTTGGAGAGCTGGTACTGGGCAATGAAGCGCTCCCGTTTGGCCGCAGGCAGTTCAGGCAATGCTGACCTCACGGTCTCAATGTAGTCATCGCTCAACACAATTGGCAGTAAATCCGGCTCAGGAAAATAGCGGTAATCGTTTGCCACTTCCTTTGATCGCATTGACCGCGTTTCATTGCGGTCGGCATCGTACAGTCGCGTTTCCTGGACAATGTTCACTCCGTCCTCCAAAAGCTCTTGTTGTCGCTGTGATTCTGCGGCAATTGCCTTTTCCACAAATCGAAAAGAGTTCACATTTTTAATTTCGGTACGTGTGCCGTAGGTATCGCTCCCGGTAGGGCGTAAGGATAAATTGATATCACAGCGCATCGACCCCTCCGCCATGTTGCCATCTGAGATGCCTAGATAAGTGACAAGTGAGTGCAATGCTTTGAGATAGGCGACCGCTTGTTCGGCGGTTCTGAAGTCTGGTTCCGTGACGATCTCAAGAAGGGGCGTGCCTGCTCTGTTCAGATCAACACCGGTTTGATTAGGGAAGCGGTCATGCACTGATTTCCCGGCATCCTCCTCCAGATGAGCGCGGGTTATCCTGATCGGGAATAGACTGCCGTCTGATAACGGGACCTCAAAGATGCCCTCGCAAACAATAGGTTCAAAGAATTGACTGACCTGATATCCCTTTGGGAGATCAGGGTAGAAATAGTTCTTGCGGTCAAAAATGGATCGCTTGCCGATGCGTGCGTCTATGCCCAGGCCAAACATCACCGCGTAGCGGACTGCCTGCTCATTTAAGACCGGCAGCATCCCTGGCATGCCGAGATCCACCGCGCAAGCCTGACTATTCGGGTCAGCGCCAAATTTATTTGCAGCTCCCGAAAAAATTTTACTGTCCGTTGCTAGCTGCAGGTGAACTTCAAGCCCCATTACTGTTTCCCAGCTCACGATTGATCAGCTCCAAGTTGAGGCGTCTTTAAGTGATGGTCAGTTCGCAATTGCAGACGATGGCCCGCTCGCAATACGGTCTCTTCGTCGAAGGGGCGGCCAATTAATTGGAGGCCGATGGGGAGGCCGCTTATCAAGCCTGCCGGCACTGATAGTCCGGGCAAACCGGCGAGATTCACCGAAAGTGTATAGACATCCTCCATATACATGGCGATGGGATCGTCATTTTTTGCGCCAACCGGGAAAGCTACGTCAGGTGCAGCAGGGCCGGCGATGACGTCACAATGTTCGAATGCGTTTTTAAAATCGTTGCTGATAATTCGTCTGACCTGCTGTGCCTTTTTAAAGTATGCATCATAAAAACCTGCTGATAACGCATACGTTCCCACTAGAATACGGCGTTGTACCTCGCTGCCGAATCCCTCACTTCGGGATCGGGCGTAGAGGTCCATCAAGTCAGCTGGGTTATCGCAGCGGTGACCAAATCGCACGCCGTCATACCGGGCCAGATTGGCTGAGGCCTCCGCCGGTGCAATAACATAGTAAGTGGCGATACCCTCGCGAGTATGAGGAAGATCAACATCCACCAGTGTGGCACCCTCGGCTTCCAGCTCTTTCAAGGCGGCTCGTATCGAATCGGCGACATCCGAGTTCAGCATGTCGCTGAAATACTGCTTGGGCAATCCTATTCGCATGCCCTTGATGTCACCCTGTAGCGCTTGCTGAAAGTCTGGCACCGCTACGTCGGCCGATGTGGAGTCGTTGGTATCCAAGCCGCACATTGCATTTAGCATGACCGCTGCATCCTCTACAGTACGCGTCATTGGGCCGGCTTGGTCCAGTGACGAGGCGAAGGCGATAATGCCGAAGCGAGATATGCGTCCGTAGGTCGGTTTAAAACCGGTTATACCGCACAGGGAGGCTGGCTGGCGTATGGATCCTCCTGTGTCAGTACCTGTACTCAGTGGTGCCAACCCAGCGGCAACGGCGGCAGCACTGCCTCCCGAACTACCGCCGGGCACTCGCTCCAGATCCCAGGGGTTGAAGCTGGGTCCGAAATAACTGGTTTCGTTGGACGAGCCCATCGCGAACTCATCCATGTTGGTTTTTCCGAGAGTTACCACACCCGCGGCATTCAGTTTCTGAACGACGGTAGCATTGTAGGGAGGCTCAAAGTTCGCAAGCATTTTCGATGCGCAAGTGGTTTTGAGGCCGGCCGTGCAAAAGATATCTTTATGCAATAGGGGCACCCCATTTAATGGTCCTCCCGCACCTTTGGCGCGCGCCTGATCTGCCGCTGCCGCGGCAGCAAGCGCACCTTCATGATCGGTGGTTACCACCGCATTTATTTTGGGGTTCAAGCTTTCTATCCGATCCAGATAGGCCTGTGTGACCTCTTGGGAGGATACGGCCCCGGTTTCAAGTGCATTGATAACCTGTGCGGCGGTTGCAGAGGAAATATCAAGAGCAGTCATCAGTCGATTACCCTTGGTACCAAAAAGTAACCCTCTTCTACAGCTGGAGCCGGCCTTTGCAGCTCTTCCCGCCGATTTTCCTCAGTGACTGCGTCTACACGCAGCCGCTGCTCCATGTCATGGGGGTTTGACATGGGTGCCACTCCATCGGTATCCACTTGCTGTAGCTCCGCCACCAGTTCCAGTATTCGGGTAAAACGGCCGGTGACATCCTCCATGGTCTCGTCAGGTATTGAGAGGCGGGCCAGCAGTGCCACCTGAGCCACGTCTTCAGTGGTGACTGACATGATAAAAATCCAAAAATAAGGGGACCGCGACGCTACCACAGATTCACCTTGCCCAAAAACCCCTTGGTTGATACATTTCCCCGTCATTGGAGAAGCAAAAGTGACTGATTTTTAGGTTTTTTTTATCCCTATACCAAAAATAAAGTCTGGGCACCTCGTCGATTGGAGTAAGCCAGTGGCAAGTCCCAAGGTCGGCACCGGTGCACAATATCAAAGACCGTCGGTCCGCTACAGAAACAGGAAATAATCATGTTTAAACGCCTTCGAGGCATGTTTTCTAATGATCTCTCGATTGATCTCGGAACAGCGAATACGCTGATCTACGTCAAGGACAAAGGCATTATTTTGGACGAGCCTTCTGTTGTAGCGATTCGCGTTCACAATGGGCAGAAATCTGTCGAGGCGGTGGGACGGGAGGCCAAGCGGATGTTGGGCAGGACGCCGGGTAATATCCTCGCAATACGGCCATTGAAAGACGGAGTCATCGCGGATTTTCAGGTGACTGAAAAAATGCTTCAGCATTTCATTGCAAAAGTTCATGAAACCCAATTTATAAGACCAAGCCCGAGGGTCCTGATATGTGTGCCTTGCATGTCTACACAGGTCGAGCGACGGGCTATTCGGGAGTCGGCCCTGAGCGCTGGAGCACGCGAAGTTCGCTTGATCGAAGAACCCATGGCTGCTGCTATCGGTGCCGGGTTGCAAGTTGATGAGGCTACAGGCTGCATGGTTGTCGATATTGGCGGCGGCACTACTGAGATAGCAATCATTTCACTTAATGGTGTTGTTTATCGTGATTCCATACGTGTCGGTGGTGATCGGTTTGATGAGAGCATTGTGGCTTATGTGCGACGCCGATATGGCAGCCTGATCGGTGATTCGACGGCTGAACGCATTAAACAGGAAGTTGGCTGTGCTATTTCATCGAGCGAGCTCCGCGAGATCGATGTTCGGGGTAGGCATCTTGCTGAGGGAATTCCTAAAAGTTTTACCCTAAACAGCGACGAAATTAGAGGCGCGCTCGAGGACCCGCTCGAGTCCATCCTTCGAGCTATTAAAATGGCGCTGGAGCAGTCGCCTCCTGAATTGGCTGCAGATATTGCCGAGTCAGGTATCGTGTTGACGGGTGGCGGTGCGCTGCTTCGTGATCTGGATAAGCGAATAGCTGCGGAGACAGAGTTACCTGTGATCGTGGCCGAGGATCCACTTACCTGTGTGGCCCGAGGTGGTGGTCGGGCATTAGAGCTCATGGACCGTCACGCACTCGATTTGCTCTCCACGGAGTAATATTGACACCCAATCTGTTCGCTAAGGGAGCGACCTATCAAACCACTTTTTCTAAAGGAAAAGCATGTTGGTTGGCGGTTAGCGTTAGTCCTCGGTGTGTGTTTACTCCTGCTCGTCACCTTCCGGGATCAACCTTTTTTTGAGCGAGTTCGATTGGTCGCTCAGGATGCTGTTTCAGTCTTTTATACCGTCGCTGCCTCGCCTGTAACAGCAGGACGTTCGGTGATGGGGTTTTTCAAGAGCCATCGAACGTTACGGGATGAAAATTCCAGACTCCAGCAGGAGAATTTTGTGCTTCGCGGCCAGGCGCAGAGACTTGCCGCTGTGTTGGCCGAAAACTCTCGTTACCGGGATATGCTCAAGTCGGCGGGAAGCCTTGAGCGAGAGGTGATGGTTGCAGAAATAATTGCGGTCACGGCGGACGCCTCACGCCATATCTTGCTGCTGGATAAGGGCAGCCGACACGGCGTTGTGGAAGGGCAACCCTTACTGGGTGCTGAGGGGTTGATCGGTCAGGTAATTTTGGTGGGTGAATCAACAAGCAGAGCTATAATGATCACAGATTCAACCCACGCGGTGCCGGTTCAGGTACTCCGAAGCGGTGTCAGGGGCTTGGCGGAGGGTACAGGTGAAATAGACAACCTGATGGTTCGTCACATCGCCGCGACTACCGATATTGTGGAAGGCGACGTGCTCGTGACCTCGGGCCTTGGAGGGCTTTTCCCGCCTGGCTATCCTGTAGCGGAGGTTGTAAGTATTGAAGATGAGCAGGGCTCTGCGTTTTCTACGGTTTTATCCAGACCAATGGTAGATCTCGATAGAGGGAGACATGTCATGCTCGCTCTGGAGGCAGCTAGAAAGATTGATGATCCGGGTGCCCGCTAGTGGAACAGCGTGGCACATGGCTCATCACCATGACACTTGTGATCAGCGTTATTCTGCAGGTGGCACCGCTTCCTTTTGAGTGGCGTGAATTCCGACCCGAACTGATTTTACTAGTCTTATTTTATTGGATACTGGCACTGCCGCAGCGAATTGGCGTGTTTACGGCCATGCTGGTGGGTCTGAGTATAGATTTGCTTGATGGCCTGGCGATTGGCGCGACAGCGGCGGGAACGAGTATTGGCAGCTTGATTCTACTGCTGAATTACCAGCGTCTCAGACAGTTCGATTCCTTGCAGCAGACTTTTGTAATAGGACTGGTCCTCGCGATTGTATTACTGGTCGCTGAGAGGCTTCGCGGGTTATTGGGTTTTACTTCAGACGGTTTGCAGTTTCTCTACTCGGTGCCTCTGTCCATGCTGCTTTGGGTTCCCCTGCGCGATTTTCTTCGCAAATACCGACAGTATTACGAGATCGCCTAATGGAGATTATTCTCGCCTCCTCAAGTCCAAGAAGGAGAGACTTGCTGTCGACATTGGTTGAGAGCTTTCAGGTAGTACTCCCCCGTATCGACGAAAGTGTTAACGATGGAGAGTTGCCGGCTCATTATGTTGAGCGTTTGGCTATTTCGAAGGCCAAACACTGTATGAAAGAAAAAACCATTGTTATTGCCGCCGATACGTGTGTATCTATAGAAAATGAAATCTTGGGGAAGCCGGTCAACAAAGACCATGCGCGAGCCATGTTGCAACGACTTTCAGGCCGGAAACATCAGGTCTATACGGGGTTGGCGATCCTCGCCCCCAAGCATCGTAATGCCATTACCGTTATGACCACAGTCCAATTTTCGGTCTTGGATGACGCCGTGATTGAGGGCTACCTAAATACTGATGAACCCTATGATAAAGCCGGTGCCTATGGAATACAGGGTATCGCAGGTAGTTTTGTTTCGACTGTAGAGGGAAGTTATTCCAGCGTAGTGGGACTGCCGCTCTGTGAGGCCAGAGAGGCCTTGCAGAAATGTGGCGCCGTGATGAAGGTGGGTGGACAAACTGGTGGACACTAATCCCATTCATTACGTCCTCGGTAAGCTGCTTTGGCGGACCCTTCTTGTTCTGATTGTCCTTCTAGCTGTTTATGTATCGGGTACGCGATTAATGTTTTCCGGACTACCGGCTTATCGGGAGGCTATTCTCAGCGCCCTCAATGAACAGTTTGATTCCCAGATTACCCTGAGTGCAATTGCGGGAGATTTGAACGGTTTTACTCCTGCTCTCAAGTTTCGGGGTCTGGAGGTGGTGCTGACGCCGGCGATTGAGATTCGTTTTGAAGAGGCCAAGGCATCTCTTGATCCATGGGCGTCCCTGCTGGCAATGTCTCCCCGACTTGATGCCCTGGTAATCGATGGTGCCGAGGTGTTGGTTGATGTAGACGCCTATGTATCGTCAGAGAACGGCAGTAATACTGCAGCTGCTATTGGACCCTTCTCGGCGTTCAGGGAAGTTGTGTTCACCGACGCGTCAGTTATGGTTTTTCGCGCCGGAGTGGATACAGAGAAATTTGATGCAGACCTTCGGCTCGAAAGGGACGGAAGTCAGCTGCGGTTTCAGGGGTTGGCGACAGGAGCTAATGGAGCAAGGCTTTCTCTGGCTGGATCGGGAGTAGGACAGTTAGCCGCTCTACAAAAGTTTACTGGGGAGGTGTATGCCCACATCAGTTTTCCTGATCTAAACGCCATATCCGGAATTTTCAGTGTAGAAGGAGCGGGGGTCGCTGATCTTGACCTGTGGTACAACAGCACTCAGGAACAACGCCATTTAACCTTTAAATCCTCCATAGATAATTTTCAATGGAGCTTCTCTGAAGGTAGTGCGGTAAACCTGGGTGAAGCTTCGCTTACCGGAATCATGCGAAGCACCGAGAACGGCTGGCGTGCAACTATCAATGACCTTTCTGTTGGGGCGGAATCAAGCAAGCTCATTGTCGATAAGATTCAGCTGGTTTCTGATGCGGGCGGAGTGATAACCGCAAAAATGAGCGCGTTCGATGTCTCGAGTGCCATGGAGACACTCCGAGAGACAGGCATCTTTTCTGAGAAGCTAGAAAACGTTCTCAGTACCTTAGAGCCCTCCGGAACAGTGCAGGCCTCACTAATAACTCTGAACGACCCCCGGAATGTTCTTTCGGCTTGGTCGGGGCAGTTTGAAGTACAAGACGCCAGTGTGAAGCCCTTTAAAAAAGTACCCGGCCTTTACGGCATAGACGCGACTATCGAGGCTAATCAGGATCTTGCGCGGGCCTGGATAAATACCGAGAACTTCACTCTGGATCTCCCGCTGGTTTACAACCAACCAATAGAGATTCGGCGTATTGAGGGGTGGCTGGATGCCACATGGAGAGAAAACTTCCTCAGGTTACAAAATGGTGTGCTAAAAGCAGACACGGATGAGCACCCCGCGCAGGTGCTCTTTGGTATGGATATTCCGCTGAACAAGGAGTACGCCGCAGAGGTTCCGGTGGCGATGTATCTTGACGTGGCATTTGCGGACGCGCCCCTTGCAGTACGGAATCACTACATTCCGAACAAACTCCCCGTTGCATTGGATCTTTGGCTCGATAATGCCCTCATCGAGGGCAGGGTAACCAGCGGCCTATTTGTTTGGCGCGGGCCATTTCAAGAATTTGGTAAGGGTACCCAGAGTATGCAGTTAGCGGCGGACATTGATGCTGCGACAATTCAGTACCAGCCCGAGTGGCCAATAGCGAAAAATGCTGATGCGCGGCTCATAGTAGACACCAAGGATGTCGCACTCTGGTCTGATCATGCAGAGACCAATGGATTGTTAGTGGATGATTTGGTGTTGATGACCAATCGAGGACCCGATGAGCATCAGTTGTTTGTGCGAGGGGATATCGTCGGCAATACTCAGGATGTTGTGGGCTTTCTGAGCCAGAGCCCCATATATGAAAAAGCGGGGGGTCTGCTTGACGATCTCGAATCCTCAGGCGATGTCTCCGGGCAACTCGCGTTAAGTTTGAGGCTGGACAACCTTGCTCAGGATGTTGGTGTCAGTCTGAGTACTGATCTAAGCGAAGCCGCCGTTTATTCCAAGCTGCTGGATATCACGTTAACCAACATCTCTGGAGGATTGGATTTTGATTGGCAGACAGGCTTCAGCGACAGAAACCTTAGGGCAAATTTGTTCTCGAAGCCGATTGCAATTGAGATTGGCCCAGGCGCGAATGGGCGAGATGGAGGAAATCTGCTCGATGCCAGATTCACTGCGGATCTGGATGGTACAGAGCTGAAATCATGGCTTGATGATCAGCTGCCCGTGTTGCAACAGCCTTCCCTCGATAACGTGTTTTTAGGTGGTAGCCGGATTCAGGTCGATTTGGTGGTTGGCGAGACCGCTGAAGTTTTTGTGGATTCTGATTTGAGCGGTCTTGAAGTGAACCTGCCTGCACCAATTGGCAAAAGCGCATCGGCGGTCACGCCGCTCTCCCTGAGTTTTGACTTGGCATCTGCGGGAGATTGGCAAGGATTTTGGGACTCCCGGCTGACCGCGCGAGTCACTCGTCATTTGGATAGCTATGGATTTTTTGTTGATGTTACTCCTAGGCACGAACCTGACTTCAGCGCAATCATCGGCCAGCCGGCAGAACACGCCGGCTTCGTTGTCGCAGGCAAATGGCCCAAGTTGATCCTTGATCCCTGGATTGACCTTTATCTCGCCATCACTGAGACCACGGATGGGGGCCCATCCCCTTCGTTGCCAAGCATAGCGAGGCTCGATATCGAAACCCTTATTTTTGAAGAGGAAAGTAGGGGGCCTGTAACCCTTAGTTCGACCGCTGGGTCTGATTGGTGGATGCTTGATTTTACGATGCCTGATGTCTGGGGATCTCTCGCGCTACCCGCCAATGGGGACATACCCGAATTAGTTCTACACGAACTTAACTTCGCAAAGGAATCCGCAGTCACTGATGCCACCACAGTAAAGGAGTTTGGGGAAGCGTCCGAAGATGAGCTTGAGGTACCTTCTGACGCCTCATCTTCGGTTATGCCTGTTGACCTTGACCTCGCCGATAAAGCGCCACCCGTGCTCAGGTCGCCACTTAATGTCACTGTCTCGAATCTGATGTACGACGAGGAGTCGCTGGGAGCACTAACCTTCCAGCTACGCAGCGAAGACGAGACGTTGCTTGCAGATAGAATTCGCGGAAGTCTCGCCGCCGCAGAAATTAAAAAAGGCAGTCAGTTGCGGTGGGAGCGGCGTGGGAAGGATGTGTGGGGTAGCGGCTTTGTGGGAGGTGTTGAGGTAGAAAATTTGGCGGATACCTTTCAGCACGTTGGTCTTGAACCTGCGGCGCGGAGTAAGGCAGGAGAGTTTGACATCAATCTGCAGTGGCCCGGAGCGCCCACCGGTATTGGGTTGCGAAAACTCGATGGCAATATCCAGATAAGCCTGAAAGATGGCTCTTTTTTGCCTGTATCAAGTGGGGCAACTGGCGCAGTCCGTTTGTTCAGTCTGTTAAATTTGGCCGGACTTCTCCAGCGTGCGAGTGTCACTCAGCTGTTTGAGCCGGGTGTAGCATTTTCACTTGCGGAAGGCGGGTTAAATTTCAGCTCAGGTAACCTTGTGATCCCCGGATTCTCGATCGACGGACCGGGTGGGAGATTTTCATTTACCAGTGATATTGATCTCGCCACCGAGATTATAGATGGAGAGCTCACCGTGACCTTACCGTTAGTAGACAATATCCCCTGGGTGGCAGCGCTGGCTGGGGGCTTGCCTTTGGCTGCGGGTGCTTACCTCATGAGCAAAGTCTTTGAAGATCAAGTCAAAACTCTGAGTAGTGCCGTGTATGACGTGTCAGGCTCTGTATCGAATCCCGACGTAGAGTTCGTCAGGTTATTTGATGCTTCTAGTGCACAAAGCGAGGAAGCCAAAAGTGAGGCGGCTGATCAAGCGCCATCCAGCTCCCGCAAATAGCGAAAAATCTTTCTGGGTGCCGTCGATGATTTTTGAGCGCTCACCTCATGGGCGTGTTGACGAATGAGTTGCCTCAAATGTTGACGATCAGCCAGAGGGAATTCCTGCAAGACCGAGTCGATAGCACGATCCCCTTGATTAATTAGATCGTCTCGCAAGACTTCAAGTTGGTGAAACCTGGCATTAGCGCGCTGATGCTGACCATCGAGTTCATCAAGGGCTTGCTGAATGGGCTCAGGATCGATTTGACGCATTATTTTCCCGATGTATTGAAGCTGTCGGCGAAGTCCTCCCCGCGCCTTGATTCGGCGAGCTTCCGCGATTGCCTCCTCGAGCCTTGGGTCTTCAATCGGGATTTTTTTAAGCTGTGCATCGGACAAATCAACCAAACGCGTACCGAGTTCCTGAAGGGCAGTCATTTGCCTTTTGCGTTCACTTTTACTGGGTGCCTCGGGGTTCGCCCAAGAATCTTCATTGTCCGTGTGATCAGGCATAGAAGTAGGTCGCGAGGCCCAAGAACGCGAGGAAACCAACAACGTCGGTAACCGTGGTCAAAATGACGCCGCCCGCGAGAGCGGCGTCGACACCAATTCTGTCCAGGAACAGTGGCAATACCGCCCCTGCCAGCCCCGCCGTCACTAAATTGATGAGCATCGCTATGGCGATAACCAGTCCCAATGTCGGGTCGCCAAACCAGGAGGCTGCTGCGACTGCTACCACGACGGCCCATAGAAGCCCATTGAGTGCGCCAACCAGCGCCTCCCTGCCAATGAGCCAGTTTTGATTTCTTCGGTTGATATGCCCCATGGCCATACCTCGAATTAGCACAGTGAGGGTCTGTGTTCCTGCGATTCCTCCCATGGAGGCTACTATCGGCATTAGCACAGCTAGCGCCACCACTTTCTCTATAGTTCCCTGAAAGACGTTAATCACTGACGCAGCAATAAAAGCTGTGGCGAGGTTGAGTCCTAGCCAAATTGCCCGACGTGGCGCCGTGTGAAGCACTGTTGAAAAAGTATCTTCCTCACCCAAGCGTCCGAGAGAGGTCAGAGAGTGATCAGCTTCTTCGCGAATCACATCAACAATATCGTCAATGGTGATCCGGCCTAAAAGCTGATTGTCGTCATTCACCACCGGAGCTGAAATCCAGTCATTTCGCTCGAAAAGTCGGGCGACCTCTGCAGCCGGCATCATTGCCGGAATGGGTTCCCGATTGGTAATCATCATTTCTCGGACCGACTGATTCGGATCTGAAACTAGCAGCGTGCGAATGGGGAGCAGTCCAACGAAACGATCTGTACGGTTAACGACGATCAGGCTGTCGGTGTTGGGCGGAATTTCTTCATGCCTGCGTAGGTAGCGGAGTACAACATCGAGCGTCAGATCCGCCCGGATCGTCATGGTGTCGGTACTCATCAAGCCGCCCGCGACGTCATAGGAATACGCAAGGACCGTCTCGATTCTGGCTCGATCGGCATCGTCAATGACAGCAAGTACCTGCTCAGTAAGCTGGTCTGGCAAGTCCTGAAGAATATCCGCGACGTCATCATCATCAAGTCGATGGACAATAGAGGCCAGAGCCTCTGGTTCCATATCGATTAAAAATACGTTCCGTAATTCTTCAGGGAGCTCATTGAGTACGTCCGCTTCCTGGTCGGACTCGAGAAGACTCCAGAGTACTTGTCTGATTCTTGGAGGATAGGAGCTAAGGAGGTGCGCAACATCACCCGGGGACAGCTCGCCAATAATGCCGGCAATATCGCTAAGGGTGCCGGTCTCCAATGCACTGTCAATGCGTTCAAATTGCTGTTCAGTTTTGACCGAGATTTCCACAGCCAGCCCTCCCGCCTAGGCCGCTATTATCGGCCTTGTGGTTCAAAGGTGCATTACCAGAGTGAGTAAAAAAGTTGGGAGTCTTTCAGACGAGGGTCAGTCCGGCTCCCCAAAGCGATCGCCAATTAAGGTGAGAAGCGCAGCGCAGGCTTCTTCCTCGTCCGGACCATCGAGGAGCATAGTCAAGTGACTGCCCTGGCCGGCAGCCAGCATCATGACAGCCATAATGCTCTTTGCATCGATTTCCTTGCCGTCTTTGCGCAGCGAGATTTTGCATGAGAATCTGGAGGCACAGTCAACCAGTTTTGCCGCTGCTCTGGCGTGTAGGCCAAGTCGATTTATGATCTCTACTGGTTGCTCGATCATTGCATAACCCTAGGGGCCAGCTCACGGTGCCGGATTTGCGCCTTGGCGTAGAGCGGCTTGAGCGCCGCAAACAGTTTTTCTACAACGTAGACGGACCGGTGCTGTCCTCCAGTACAGCCCACTGCTACTGTGACATAGGTTCGCTGGGATCGCTGGTAGAGAGGTAACCATTGAGTCAAAAAAGTGAGAATTGACTCGACAAAATCACCGCAATCCACATGACCGTCTAAGAACTCAATGACGGGACTGTCTTTACCTGAGAGAAGTCTTAGCTCCGCGCTCCAGTGCGGATTGGGTAGTAGCCTTGCATCAAACACAAGATCGGCATCGGTGGGCACTCCGCGCTTGAAGCCGAAAGATTCAATAAGAAGTGAAAGTGATTCACCTTGATAATCCAGTAACCGGGTATTAATGGTATCCCTTAATTCGTAAACATTGAGGCTGCTCGTGTCTATGATGAGGCTGGCCCGCAACCTCAGCGCTTCTAGCAGGGACGCTTCTAGTTGGATAGCTTCACCCAGTGATATTTCCTCGTTGCTTAGAGGATGTCGTCGCCGGGTTTCGCTAAAGCGTTGGGTTAAAATCTCGTCTGACGCATCCAGGTAGACAATATCCACGGATGCAAGGGACTCGAGTTGATCAGCTGCAAGTGACAGCTGCTCGAGGTCCTGTCGGTTGTTACGCACATCAATGCAGACGGCTATTCCTTTATAGCTGGCATACTCCCCACCGGAGCTCTGTGTGACAAGGTCCGGCAGGAGCGCAGCCGGAAGATTATCAACACAATAGAAGCCACAGTCCTCGAGCTGGTGCAGGGCGGTGCTTTTTCCCGAGCCAGAACGTCCTGTGAGTAGCACTAGATGCATGGTTAGGCCGCTTGGCTCGGCATCGCACTGGCAAGGAGCTCATCAGCTGTGGCGGCACCGCGAAGGGCTTTGCAATAAAGCGAGTCGGCGAGCAGCGTAGCGATTTCAGCCAGTAAATCGAGGTGCAGTTGGGTGGATTCCTCCGGGACTAAAAGAGCGAAGAGGACGTCCACCGGAGCGCCGTCGGGGGCGTCATACGGGACGGCGCTCTCTAGGGTTAGGATGAAGACAATGGGTTCTTCCAGACCCGCAATGCGACTGTGCGGAACCGCTACGCCGTTTCCCAGTCCAGTTGAGCCAAGCTTTTCTCTGCTAAGGAGCTGCTTTGCTATCATTTGCTCTGTAAGAGCTGGGTGGTTTTCTGCAATCTTTTTTGCCAGTAGCTCAAAAATATTCTTCTGGCTTTGCGCTGGCGAGCGGCAGGCAACATGAGAGCTGTCAAGGAGCGATAGTAGCCCGGTCATTTAGTGGCCTCGGTGCTTCCCTTTGTGTTTACTTATCTGCCGGTCAAGCTTATCGGCGAGGGCGTCTATAGCAGCGTACATGTCCTCATTCTCTGCCGAGGCAAATAAGTCAGCTCCAGATACGTGGAGATTGGCTTCCGCTTTGTGCATTGCTTTTTCGACGACCAGAGTCACATCAATAGTGGTAATACGTTCTATATGACGTTGCAGTTTTTGAAATTTTTCGGAAACGTGATCGCGTAATGCGTCAGTGATTTCGATGTGATGTCCGCTTACAGTAAGTTGCATGCCAATCTCCTTATTCGGCGTCAAACCAAACGTTTTCTTTCATTTGATGGGGGGATACCCAGCTGCTCTCGATATTTGGCGACAGTGCGTCGGGCAACTACGACTCCCTGTTCCTTGAGTAAGGTCCCCAATTTGTTGTCGCTCAGGGGTTTTTTTAGGTCTTCCCCTTGAACCAATTTTTTGATTAGTGCCTTGATGGCGATCGACGAGCACTCGCCGCCTTCGGTGGTGCTGACGTGACTCGAGAAGAAGAACTTTAGTTCGTAGATGCCTCTCGGGGTATGCATATATTTTCGAGTGGTCGCACGGGAAACAGTGGACTCATGCATATCAATCTGTTCAGCGATATCCGCGAGCACCAGTGGCCTCATGGCCTCCTCGCCAATTTCCAGAAAAGATTTTTGATGCTCTACAATCTTGCTTGCGACTTTGAGAAGGGTCTCATTCCGGCTCTGTAAACTCTTCATGAACCACTTCGCTTCCTGAAGATTTTCTCTAATATATGAGCGGTCAGTAGCAGAATTGCCCGAGCCTGCGAGTTCGGCGTACATCGAATTTATTCTAAGTTTTGGCGCGATGTCGGGATTCAACTCAACCCTCCAGCGATTATTTTGCTTCGAGACAAAGACGTCGGGGATCACGTACTCTGTATCACTACTTCCTATATTTGCGCCAGGTGTCGGATCCAGAGATTTGATTAACGATAGGGCGCCTCGCAGGGAGTCCTCATCTGTTCTAAGACGCTTCGCGAGTTTCCTGGGGTCGACTGTTGCTATGTGATCAATATGACGACTCACTATGGCACCAGCGATATCACGGAAGGAAGTATCAGATGGCATCTGTCGCAGCTGCAGTAACAGACACTCCCTCAAATCTTTTGCAAATACACCTGTTGGTTCAAAGTGTTGTAGCCGGTGTAAAACTGCCATGACTTCATCTAATTCAACCTCGGGGAGTTCGATCGAGGCAAGAATCTCTTCAGGCGAGAGTGTGAGTCGACCATTGTGATCAACGCTGTCGATAAATGCCTCAGCGATTTTATGGTCCGTCTCAGAGAATCGAGTGAGGTTAAGTTGCCAGTAAAGCTGATCTCGCAGGGACTCGGGCGCTGCATCTCTATCCATCCAGACGTCATCGGGGTCCGCTTGGGCGCCGGCGCTCAAAGTGGGCGGTGTATCGTCCCAGCGCGTATCCACTTCGAGTTCCTCTTGAGCTTGAACGGCCTCGACCTGGTCTTCAGCAAAATCTAGCCCGCCGCTTTCATCGGGCAGTTCCGGTTGCGTCTCGGCACTATCCTCTTCTCGCTCTAGCAGGGGATTTGCTTCGAGCGCTTCATCGATCGCTTGTTGGAGATCAAGAGTGCTTAGCTGTAGGAGCTTAATGGCCTGCTGCAGCTGGGGCGTCAGCGTAAGATTTTGGCCAAGTTTTAGTTGCAGCGATTGCTTCATTGCACTCCTGATAAAGGGTTAACGCGCTCCAGACCCAAGTGTAGCCCTCACGGCAGAGGCGCCGCAATATCAGCAGAAATATGCGACGTTACCTAAGTTATCCAATCGGCTAGAGGCTAAAGTCGGCGCCTAAGTACACTTCCCGCACTTTGCTGTCGAGAAGTACATCCTCCGGTGCGCCGGATGCGATCACATGGCCTTCTCCTACAATGTAAGCCCGTTGGCAGATATCCAAGGTCTCCCTTACATTGTGGTCAGTTATGAGAACGCCTATTTTTCGATCTCGAAGCTGGCGAATTACCCCCTTTATCTCGTTGATGGATATTGGATCAACGCCGGCAAAGGGCTCGTCAAGTAGGATGACGGTCGGATCCAGCGCGAGGGCTCTTGCAATTTCGACTCGCCGTCGCTCGCCTCCCGATAATGCCTGTCCCATGGTGTTGGCGAGGTGACCAACGCTGAATTCTTCAAGCAATGCAGCACACATGTTCTGACGTTGTTGCTTGTCAAGATCACGCCTTGTTTCCAATATCGCCAAAACGTTGTCTTTTACTGACAGCCGACGAAAGACTGACGCCTCTTGCGGGAGATATCCGACCCCGGCTTTTGCGCGGGCGTGAACAGGGAGGGACGTGAGGCTTTGTTCGTCGAGAGAAACTCGTCCTTGATCGGCCTTGACGAGACCCAGAATCATGTAGAAACACGTTGTCTTCCCGGCCCCATTTGGCCCAAGCAATCCAATGATTTCGCCTGTCGCAACCTCAAGAGAAACATCGCGTACTACCTGCCGGCCTTGATAGGATTTGGCGAGGTGTTCGGCTTTCAAGATTGAGGTCATTTCTGGAGATCTTTATTCTGATTCTGGTGCGAGCACTGCGGGCGGAATAGTAACCTCAACTCGACGCTTTGTTTCAGAGTTTGTGCTGTCAGCGTCGGCACTCGTGGCACTTACCTTCTGAGTATCAATTAGATAGTCGATGACGGCACCTGTCACAATTGCACCTTCTTGTTCGATACGGGCATCATCCCGGAGCACGACTTTGTCCTCTACGCGGTAGTACTCTATTTGTCTAGCCTGAGCGGTCACGGGAGCACTATTAGCTTCTGGAATCTGACTAAGTATGGCTGGATCCCCTTCAGCGACCACAACACTCGCGGTGCTGTCGCTATGATTTATGGTTAATAGATCGGCTTTAATGCTGAGTGAACCCTGCTGTAATTCGACGTCACCGATGTATCTGGTCTCTCCCAGCACGTCGTCGCGTATGGCAGAGTCAGCAGTGATTTTGAGAGGTTGCTCCCGATCAGTCGGCAGGGCGTTGCCCGATTCAACAACGGCAATAAGCATGATCGAGAAAATAATGATCGTGTGGGCGGAATGATGTGTCGAGGGTGAAGAGTCAGTAACCATAAATCGTCTCCACGTTTTCGAGTATCTGGGCGACTCTCGACTCCAAGTCCATGACAAGACCGCGGCCAGTGGTGATACTTTTATCAACGACCAACTCTACCGGTGCGTCATTTACAGCGCGATTTTCTTTTCGCAGCACTCTTAACCGAGGGGTTTGAAGCCGATTACTACTCTCATTTTTTTGCTCGATAATAACTCCATCATGAAGCCAGAACTCCCGCGCGTGGGGTCTGTATTCTCCTTTTTTAGCTAGCAGATGCCAGGGATCCTCTCCTCCATCAGCGTGTTCAGCCCGGATACCAGAAAAGTAAATTCGGGGGTCCTGAGTGTATTGAAGTGACTCGGTGATGTGCACTGTGTCTGTGAGGACTCCGCTGTTATCGAAAGTCCATTGGGAAAAATCGGAAACGTATACCTTTAAAACGTTGTCATTTTTTTCTTGCGAAAGAGAGGGGAGCGGCTCTCCTTGACCAACTGTCAACCACAGGGCAACAAGCACGGCGATGGTGAGGAGTGTGGAGAGCGTGAGCTTCATTACGAAAACGACTCAACTACCTGTCGCCATCTCCCCTGAGCCGTCAATAGCGCCTCAACGAATTCACGGACGGCTCCATCGCCACCGTGGCTCGAAGCAATCCAGTTGGCAACACCTTTCACCTCGTTTACTGCGTTAGCCGGACAGGCTCCTAGTCCAGCGGAGCTAACGGCGGATAAATCGGGCAGGTCATCACCCATGTAAGCGATGGCTTCCAGACCAAGACCCTGCTGATCTGCCAATTCACGTAGTGCAACAAGCTTGTCATCGCGACCCTGAATAACGTCATTGATGCCTAAATCCAAGGCGCGTTGCTTCACCATTGGACTGTGACGACCGGTGATGATTGCTACTTTAATACCCGCCGTACTTAACAATTTGATAGCTAATCCATCACGAATATCGAAGCTTTTGGTTTCCTCACCAGTGCTGGTATAGGTGATTTTTCCATCGGTCATCACGCCATCGACATCGAAGGCGACGAGAACGACCTTTGACGCTTGGGTTGTGCTCATATCGCTCATGCGATGCCCGCCTTCAAAAGAGCCATCAAGTGTACAACGCCGCAGACCTGGTCTTTGGTGTCAACTACAACCAAGGATGAAATTTTGTTTTTCTCCATCTGTTCTAGCGCCTCGGCCGCAAGGTGTCCGCTCGCCAGTGTTTTTACGTTACAAGACATTAATGCGCCAATTTTGACAGCGTGGATGTCGGGTTGCGTTTCAAGCGCTCTCCTCAAATCACCATCGGTAAAAATACCTACCAGTTGGCCGCTTGACTGCACCGTTGTCATCCCAAGCCCTTTTGCCGTTATTTCTATGAGGGCTTCAGCCAGTGTTGCGTCCGGGGATATTTTGGGGATCGCCTCCCCGGTCGCCATCACGTCATCAACGCTCAGTAACAGGCGCCTGCCCAGAGAGCCTCCAGGATGGGAAAAAGCAAAATCTTCAGCGGTAAAATCACGAGCCTCAAGAAGAGCAATGGCAAGCGCATCGCCCATTACCAGTGCTGCAGTGGTGCTTGACGTTGGAGCCAGATCAAGTGGGCAGGCTTCTTGAGTTGCGCCGGCAAAAATATGGATATCTGCCATCGTTGCGAGGGCGGAGGAGGTATTGCCCGTCATGGCGATCACCGGCACCGCCAAACGCTTTAACAAAGGCAGTAAGGTCAGTATTTCGTGGGTATTACCGCTGTTAGATAAGGCGAGAACTACATCTGTTTGCGTAATCATCCCCATGTCTCCATGGGACGCTTCCCCGGGGTGAACAAAAAACGCGGGCGTGCCCGTGCTCGCCAGGGTAGCGGCTATTTTTCCCGCAACGTGCCCGGACTTTCCCATGCCCGTGACAATAACCCGGCCTTTGATGCCCAAGATACACTCACAGGCAGCCACTACCTGATTATCAACGGTATCTGATAGGGCTCCGATCGCATCACTCTCCATCAGAATGGTTCTTCGCACCGATGCCTGAATAGCTTTTTTATCGATCATTGTTCATCACGCTGTGTTTAGTCCAAGGTACAACCATAGGTAGTAAAGCACATAAATTAGGAGAAAAGATCCGCCAGCTACTCGTGACAGATGGCCTGTTGAGCTGTTGCGATTCCAGCTAAACCATATAAACAAAGCCATTAGCACGGTGCTTACTCCGACCGTGCCCAAGTCGCGATACAGGTCTGCGCTAGGGAGATACACAGATTCAAAAAATCCCGGTATAGCTAAAACGATGAGTAAGTTAAACATGTTTGAGCCGATTACGGCCCCGATAGCGATATCTGCGTGCCCTTTGAGGGCGCTCGTGAGCGAAGCAGCTAGTTCGGGCAGACTGGTACCCAGGGCGACAACAGTGAGCCCTATAACCAACTCAGATACCCCGAGCGACGTTGCGATGTTCACTGCTCCGTAAACCAGTGCTCGTGAGCTAATCAGAAGTAACAGCAGACCGACTATAAAGTAGCCGCCGGATTTGAGGGCGGATTTGGCTCCTACCTGCTCGGTTAAGTCACTGTTATCGGGTGTTGACTGATGGCGGGCCATCCTGATCAGGTAGAGTAGCAGTGCCGCGCTTAGCATGCCTGCGTCTACAGACGAAAGCGTATTGTCTGCCAGCAAAAGCCCGCACAGCGCGACGATGAACAGCAGTATCGGAATGTCGGTAAAGGCGGTGGTGCGGCCCACAGCGATTGGCGTAATCAGAACCGTCAGGCCAAGGACCAGACCAACATTTGCGATGTTTGATCCAAACGCATTGCCCACGGCTAGCGAGCCCGAACCAGTTGCAGCCGACATTAATGATACGAGGATTTCAGGAGCCGAAGTTCCAACTGATACGATAGTCATACCGATGAGCAGTGGGGATAACCCCAGTCGAGTCGCGATGCCGGCGGCGCCCCCAATGAACAGATCGGCACTCCATGCAAGGACTGCGAGGCCTATCACGATGGTAACGATATCAAAAAGCATGAAGTCTCAGCAGTCAGTTGAGAGGTGTCTCAACGCCGATACAGGTATTGACGGCGGACTACCTCAAGATCGGGTATTATTACCCCCCGGTTGATACTCGGCGAGTCATTCCCCACAGGCCCGCGAGATCATTGTAACGTAGCTTATCTTGCCCGGAGCCACTGATGAGGTTCTATTTCTGTAACAAATCTGCCGTGAAAAGTACCGCGCGATGGGCGGCGCCAATTGTCTTTATGTTGAGTGGTGTGTTTGCTTGGGGTGCCGATTCAGCATCGCCATTGGGCCCCGGAGATGTGGTGCGCAAGGTCACAACCAATATCATGACCCTCGTTCGCGAGGCACCTGCCTATTTTGATGACGATCCGGACCGCTACATCGATGCGGTAGGCGCTGAGCTCGATAGCGTGGTTGACTTCCGTGGTTTTGCCCGAGGCGTCATGGGAGATTACGCCAGTAGCGCCCGCTACCGAGCGATGACCGAGGAGCAGCGTGAACGTCTTCGGGAGCAGCTCAATCGTTTCACGACAGTATTGCGCGACGGCATGGTAAACACCTATAGCAGAGGATTGCTCGCATTCGGAAGTTCCCGAGTTGAGCTGGGTCAAACTGAGGTTTCGCCGGGCAGCACCCGAGTTGCATCTGTTAACCAGTATGTTTACGCAGAGGATGGCAAGACTTATACGGTGAAGTACCAAATGGGGCAGTACAAAGACGGCTCCTGGAGACTGCGAAACATGATCATCGAAAATATAAACTTGGGCGAGATTTACCGCGGACAGTTTGAAGCTGCAGCGGCTTCCGCCGAGGGTAATCTGGATCTGGTCATCGACTCATGGGATGACAGTCAGATCAGGGCACGGGCTGAAGAGGGTTGATGGGATGGATTCTGATGGTATCAAGTCGCTGATTACAGCAGCTTTTCCGGACGCGACTGTCTCGGTCGAGCTGGCTGGCGGTCACTGCAATCTTGAAGTTATTAGCTCCTCGTTTGAGGGTCTGCGGGCGGTGGTGCGACAACAGCGAGTCTATGCACCACTCACTGAGGTCATATCTTCAGGGGCTCTGCATGCAGTAAACATTTCAGCGAAAACCCCCTCGGAAGCGCAGAGCTAGACGGATTCTCTGTGGATAAACTACACATACGGGGTGGGCAAACCCTGGGCGGAACTCTCAAGGTATCGGGCGCCAAAAACGCGGCCTTGCCGATACTTGCTGCAACATTATTAACCGGCGAAAAAACGACCATTCACAACTTGCCCCATCTGCATGACATCACCACGATGATGGAATTACTTGGATGTCTTGGCGCTGGCCTTACTGTTGATGAGCGGCTGTCCATAGAAATCGATGGCGCATCGGTTAATAAGTTGGTTGCTCCCTATGAGCTCGTCAAGACTATGCGCGCCTCTATTTTGGTTCTGGGGCCTTTGCTTGCGCGCTTTGGAGCCGCTGAGGTTTCTTTCCCGGGTGGTTGTGCTATCGGTTCTCGGCCCGTCGATCTGCATTTGAAAGGTCTCGAAGCGATGGGAGCGACTATCGCGATTGAGGGTGGCTTCATCAAAGCGTCTTGTCCAACGGGACTTCGCGGTGCGGAAATTACTATGGAGACCGTCACCGTAGGGGGCACCGAAAATTTGTTAATGGCGGCATCTCTGGCGACGGGAAGAACCACCATTAGAAATGCTGCCAGAGAGCCTGAGGTCGTTGACCTTGCTCAGTGCCTTATAGCGATGGGCGCAAAAATTTCTGGTGCGGGTACGTCTACCATCGAGATCGATGGGGTGCCAGCGTTAACCGGCGCTGACTATACCGTCATGCCTGATCGTATTGAGGCGGGTACTTACCTTGTCGCTGTTGCAGCGACTGGCGGAAGGTTGCGACTGGAGGGCGCGGTGCCGCATCATCTCGATATTGTTTTGGACAAATTAAGGGAGAGTGGTGCCTCCGTAACGACCGGCGCCAATTGGATAGAACTCGATATGGAAGGGAAGCGGCCAAGAGCAGTTGGCATTACCACCGCGCCGTATCCGGGCTTCCCTACTGATATGCAGGCACAGTTCACTGCACTTAACACTGTGGCCGAAGGGGTTGGCCGTGTTACCGAGACCGTTTTTGAGAACCGACTCATCCAGACTCATGAAATGAATCGTATGGGCGCTGATATCTTAATCGAGGGTAATACCGCGATCGTCACAGGCCAAGAGAGACTAACCGGAGCGCCGGTCATGGCCTCCGATTTACGCGCATCAGCCAGCTTGGTGATTGCAGGCTTGGTAGCGGGTGGAGATACCCTAGTGGACAGGATTTATCACATTGATCGCGGTTACGAGTGCATAGAGGAAAAATTGCAGCAGTTGGGTGCCGATATTAGAAGGCTTCCGAGCTAGACTTGTCGTATGAAAACACCGTCCGATAAACAGCCATTAACGATCGCACTTACCAAGGGGAGAGTCCTACAAGACACGCTTCCGCTCCTGGCTCAGTGTGGACTCGATCCCGTAGAGGATCCGGAAAAAAGTCGGCGTCTCGTTTTCGAGTCAAAGCGTCCGGGAGTGCGTTTCGTATTGCTCCGGGGGGCTGATGTGGTGACCTATGTGCGGCAAGGAGCAGCTGATGCGGGTATCGTGGGTAAAGATATGCTGCTTGAATACGGCGCTGCCGGGCTCTACGAACCACTTGATCTAGGGCTGGCCAGATGTTCCCTTCAAACCGCTGGTTTCGAAGCGGGAAGGAAGGGGGGCAATCGTCTCAGAGTGGCTAGTAAATTTGTCAATGTGGCTCGGTCGTTTTACGCGGCGAAGGGCGTGCAGGCTGACATTATCAAGCTCTATGGCGCAATGGAATTGGCGCCTATGCTCGGTTTGGTGGATGAAATAGTCGACATCGTTGACACCGGCAATACTCTGCGGGCCAATGGTTTGGTGCCTTTTGAGCACATTGCGGATATCAGCACGCGGTTCGTTGTTAATAAGGCGGCGATGCGTACCCGACACTCGTTGGTTACTGACATCATTGGCGCATTGGGGGCGGCCAGCGGGTCATCCTGACGATGCGAGACCTTATGAGACGGTTAAATAGCGGGGATCCCGACTTTGCTTCGCAGCTCCAATCTCTGCTTCAGCGGCCAGAAGAGCGGGACAGCAACCTGTCCTCGACTGTTGCCGACATTATTGCCGCTGTTCGTCAACAGGGGGATGAGTCGCTGCTGCGCTACACCCAGTCATTCGACAGACATCCGGCACAAAGCATCGGTGATTTGACAATCGAACGAGAGGCGCTGGAGGCGGCGCTTGATGCACTCGATTCCACGCTGGCTGATGCCTTGAAAACGGCCGCGAGCCGGATTGAGCGCTACCACCGGCATCAGGTCGCAACCGATTGGGGTTACGAGGATGAATTTGGTAATCATCTGGGTCAGCGTATCCGCCCGATGGCGCGAGTGGGGCTGTATGTTCCCGGCGGTAAAGCCAGCTATCCATCGTCGGTATTGATGAACGGGATTCCCGCCAAAGTAGCTGGCGTTGAAGAAATTGTGATGGTGGTTCCCGCCCCTGAAGGACAACTGAGCGACGTTGTTCTTGCGGCGGCCGCTCTGGCTGGCGTGACGCGGGTGTTTACCATTGGAGGCGCTCAGGCGGTTGCAGCACTTGCTTTTGGCACGTCAAGCATTCCCAGAGTGGATAAAATAGTCGGACCAGGGAATCGCTTCGTTGCTGAGGCAAAGCGACAAGTCTTTGGGGTTGTCGGTATCGATATGGTGGCCGGCCCCTCTGAAGTGCTTATCCTCGCAGACGGGAGCGTCCCTCCCGAGTGGATCGCTTTGGATCTTTTTTCCCAGGCAGAGCACGACGAGCAGGCCCAGGCCCTGTTAATTGCAACTGACTCTGACTATCTTGATGCGGTAGCAGAAGCAATAAAAACTGAATTGCCAAAAATGGAGCGCGCCCAGATTATTCAGGCATCTCTCGAGAACCGCGGGGCGCTCATATACGCTAAAACCCTCGATGAAGCGTTTACCCTAAGTAATCAAATTGGTCCCGAGCATCTCGAGCTTGCTATAGACAATGCCAGCGAATATGTTGATCGCATTACGGTGGCTGGGGCTGTTTTTGTTGGCGGTGACACCTGCGAAAGTCTGGGTGACTACTGTGCAGGACCTAATCATGTCCTGCCCACTTCATCGACGGCTCGTTTTTCCTCTCCGCTGGGTGTGTACGATTTTCAAAAGAGAACCTCCGTTGTTCATTGTTCTGCGAAAGGTGCCTCGGTATTGGGTGATGTGGCGTCGGTACTGGCGAGCTCGGAGTCCCTAACAGCTCATGCGCGTAGCGCTGAACTGCGGGTGAAAAAGTAAGCTGACGGGGTTTTTAAGATTGAGGACGAGAACCAACGATCGCCGATAGCTGGGCGACACTTTCCCCTCGTTGCACTTCGATGTTGATTTGTTCGCCCGGACGCAGCTGTGCGATTTGATGCATGGTCACGCGACCATCGTTCACCCTGTTTCCGTTTATCGCCGTAATGATATCGCCGCTCTGAAGCCCTGCGCGAGCTGCAGGGCCGTCTTCAGCAAGTCCAGAAACGACGAGAGCCTGATCGATCTCCCCCGCGGTTCCGTTTGTCTGTAGCAGTTCGACACTGACCCCCAGCCATCCCCTCACGACCGTGCCAAAGTCGATAAGATCTTGCATAACAAACTGAGCAAGGTTGATGGGCGTGGCTAGGTTGATGCCTATGCCGCTAGTGCCGGATCTGTCACCACCGGCGGTGTATATCAGAGTGTTGATACCTACCAGTTGTCCGCGGGTATCGATAAGCGCTCCCCCGGAGTTGCCTAGATAGATGCTGGCATCGGTCTGGATGTAGTCCTCGTAATCTGACAGCTGGAGCCCAGAGCGCCCTAGACCCGAAATAATTCCCTGACTTACTGAGTGACCAAATCCGTAGGGATTACCAATAGCAAGTACGATATCTCCCACGCGTGCCTCATCTGAGTTGCCGAGCGTGGCGGGGCTGAGCTGCGGTAAATCAATTTTCAGCACAGCCAGATCGGTAGCGGGGTCTGAGCCAACGACAACGGCGCCGGCAGAGCGTCCGTCGTGAAGCAGTACCTGTATCGCGTCGGCGTCGGCGATGACGTGGTTGTTCGTTATGATGTGGCCCTCGTCACTGAGAATAACGCCTGAGCCAAGGGATCTCTCGATCCGCTGTCTGCCTGCAGCTGGGCCAAGGAATCTTCGGAGAAGCGGGTCATTGAGGGCCGGGTTCCGACGAGTGTTTACGAGTTTTGCGGTGTAGATGTTGACGACTGACGGCGTCGCTCTCGCAACTGCCTCGTGGTAGGAGCTTGTCCCAGCCTCTTTACGGGGGGTTACTGAGGGATCAAGAACCCACAGGTCGAGGACAATAAAGGCTCCCAAAACCCCGGCGACAACGGGCCAGAGCAAACTTTGTAAATACTCTCTCAACGGCATCTCCAACGATCGTGGCCCATTGTAAATCATATAGGTCGCGTTAATCTTTACTCTTTGGAGTTGTTGCTGTCTTAAGGCGGGTACCATGATTCATCGAGATGATATTCACACTGCGCTTAACGTTCTGCTGAAGCCGGAGCTATTTCGGGACTATTGCCCCAATGGGCTCCAGGTCGAGGGAAAGGATCAGATTGCCCATCTAGTGACCGGTGTTACTGCCTGCCAGGCGTTGATCGATGCGGCAGTAGATCGTGGAGCAGATGCCATTCTTGTGCATCATGGTTATTTTTGGCGTGACGAGGACTCGCGTATCTGCGGGATGAAGGCCAAACGTATAAAATCCTTGATGGCGGCCGATTTAAGTCTGTTTGCTTATCACTTGCCGTTAGATTGTCATCCCAGAGTAGGCAATAACGCGGGTTTGGGCAGAGCGATGGGCCTTAATAACTTTGGTCCTATGCGCGCGGATGATGGGACACTCCCGGTTTTTTCGGCTACCTTATCCACCCCCTGTCCGGTGACCGATATCGCGGTGCGGCTGACAGAAGCTCTCGGTAGGGATGTATTACTCGAGGGAAATCGAATGATTTCCAGCGTGGCATGGTGTACCGGCGGAGGTCAGGGCTACATTGGTGAGGCTGCCGATGCTGGTGCGGACTTATTCGTGACCGGTGAAGTGTCCGAGCAGACGATTCATGTGGCTAGGGAGAGGGGCCTCGCGTTCATTGCAGCGGGACACCATGCGACGGAGCGTTTTGGTGTGCAGGCCGTTGGGGAATTCCTCGCGACTGAGATGGGAATCGAGCATACCTTTGTGGATATAGATAATCCGGCGTGACATCTCGCCAGGGGGCCTCGAACCTCACCGCGCGGCTCAAACAGCTTTGGGAATAGGATTTTCGGCGTGGTCGTCCCGGGTTTTATCCAAACCAAATGTTTCGGATAATTGCCCCTGTTCATCCGGACTCTTGCGTGGCGCGTAATCGAGAGGTTGAAACGTGTCAATGACGTCGGCTGACAGGGCTTCATCGCTGCTGTCTGCCAGTAAGCTGGCGGAGGAGGCAATATCCACGCTTCCCTCACACAGCTTGTCCGCCCCAGAAGCGAGATGACTGTAGACCTGCTGGTAGTCTTCGGTCATACGATTCAGCAATTCGGCGGTGCGTGCAAAGTGTTCAGCGACCTCTGCCTCGTAGTCTGCGCGGCTCTCTAGGGCTCGCTCTAATCGGGTTTCGAGGTCAATAATGACGTCGCGTTTGCTTTTGCGGCGCAGGCCCATCGCCCAACCGACTGCCAGCCCTGTACACAAGGCCAGCAGCGCGGTGGCAATCAAGGTGGCGGTGGTGAACATGGTAGTCCCCTCAATGCTCGATGAAGAAAGTTGATCGCTGAGTGTAACCCTTAGTAAGGACCCTGGGTATGTCGGAAGTGAGTTTGTCGCCAAAACAGCGTTATTCGGCCGATCTTGAGCGCCCTGGTTTTGTCGCAGATGCCGCCCAAGCCCACGCGGTCGAGTTGCTGGAGGATTTATTTCATCGTCTGGTAGCCCGCGCAGGTAAGCAGGGCAGTGCTTTTGCAGGATTTGGGTCCGCTCTCCGAGCGAAAGTTCTTGGGCCCAAGCGCAGGGAGCCAGAGAAGGGCCTTTATTTTTGGGGTGGTGTAGGCCGCGGCAAGACCTACTTGGTCGATACCTTTTTCGAAGCGCTGCCAATCCGCGAAAAAACGCGAGTGCATTTCCACCGCTTTATGCAGCGGGTTCATGATGATTTGACGGCGCTATCCGGTGAGAAAAATCCACTCGACAAAGTGGCCGACAACATCAGCGATGAGGCGCTGGTTATCTGCTTTGACGAGTTTTTCGTCAGTGATATCGGCGATGCCATGCTTCTTGGAGGCCTAATGGAAGCCCTCTTCCATCGGGGTGTAACATTGGTGGCAACCTCCAATATCCGGCCTTCAGAACTCTACAAAGATGGACTGCAGCGGGGCCGATTCTTGCCCGCAATTGCGCTAATTGAGCAATATACTCAGGTCATTAACATCGATTCGGGTACCGATTACCGCCTGCGAACCCTTGAAAAGGCTGAATTATGGCACTCCCCCCTAGACCCCGCAGCAAGTGAGGCAATGGCAGCGAGTTTTTCCGCTCTGGCCAACCAGATTACACCTTTGGCAGGGGCTATTGAGATCAATCACAGGTCCGTTGAAGTGGTAAGTGCAGTTGAGGGGATTCTCTGGGTCACCTTTGAGGAACTGTGCCAAAAGCCGCGTAGTGCCAGTGATTTCGTGGAATTAGGGCGGATTTACCAAACGGTATTGCTCGATGGCGTTCGCATCATGGGAGCGGGTGAGGAAGACGTTGCCAGACGGTTTATCAATCTGATCGATGAATTCTATGATCGCAACGTCAAGCTCATCGTCACTGCAGAAGGCCCGCCCGAGGGCCTTTACGAGGGGGCCAGATTACAATTTGAGTACCAGCGGACCCTGTCAAGGCTGCTAGAGATGCAATCCCGCGAATATTTGTCCCAGGAGCACCGTCCCTGATGGCGAAATTGTACCGTAAACCTAGGCTATCAGTGTTGAAACTGCCCACCGGTTCCAGTAACATCCGCGCTCCTTTTAGCAGGCCCCAGAGGCTAGCCAGATGAAAACATACAGCGCAAAAGCAGCCGACGTACACCACGATTGGTTTGTGGTAGATGCGGAAGACAAGACCCTCGGCCGGCTGGCGACAGAAATTGCCCATCGACTTCGTGGAAAGCACAAGCCCGAATACACTCCCCATATGGACATGGGTGACTACATCGTCGTGGTGAACTGCGAGAAGGTTCGTGTCACCGGCAAGAAGCAGACAGACAAAATGTATCACCACCACACCGGCTACCCGGGCGGCATTAAGTCGTACAGTTTCGACAAGCTGATCGACCGTGCTCCCGAACGTGTCCTCCAGCGGGCTGTGAAAGGGATGTTGCCAAGGAATCCGCTTGGCAGGGCAATGTTCAAGAAATTGAAGGTTTATGCTGGTCCAGAGCATCCTCACGCCGCTCAGCAACCTCAAACGCTGAGTATTTAAGGAGAATTTGATGACAACGGCGCATTATTACGGAACCGGTCGCAGGAAAACCTCTACCGCAAGAGTCTTTCTCCGATCAGGCAGCGGCAACATCACGATCAATGGTAGATCGATAGACGAATATTTCGGACGTGAGGTAGCGCGGATGATTGTCCGGCAGCCCCTCCAGCTAACAGAGCTGTCTGACAAGTTTGATGCTCAGGTAACGGTCAAGGGTGGCGGCAGTTTCGGTCAGGCAGGCGCCATTCGTCACGGGCTGACGCGTGCTCTGATGGACTACGACGAGTCTCTCCGTCCCGCGCTCCGCGCCGAGGGATTTGTTACTCGTGACGCGCGCGAGGTTGAGCGTAAGAAAGTCGGCCTGCGTAAGGCGCGACGTCGACCCCAGTTCAGCAAGCGGTAAAATCCGCTGTGTACACAAGAAGCCGGCACTCGCCGGCTTTTTTGTGGTCGGCGAATGGGCAGCTCCGCGCATTTTTTGTCCATAAAAAACAGCGGTTTGCGTAGGTTTTTCCCTCCTTGGCTTGCCGCTGACGCGCTAGACCATTACTATTCAGCGCCTTGAATTCCATGCAATCCATATTGGGTGCTGAAGCCGTCAACGCATTCGCGCCCAGACAACATGTCGTGGAGAATTTTTCCGGAGAAGCTTCAGATGACTGACACCGATACGACGCACGAGGCAGAGCAGGATAACCAGCAAACCCGACGCAAGTTTCTCACTGCTGCCACATCAGCCGTGGGAGCCGCTGGTGTGGTAGGGGTTGCTGTCCCGTTCCTGGGGTCGTGGAACCCGTCCGAGAAAGCAAAAGCTGCGGGTGCTCCCGTCAAGGCGGACATCAGCAAGCTAGAGCCAGGTCAGATGGTGGTTGTGGAGTGGCGAGGCAAGCCAGTTTACGTCTTGCATCGGAGTGAATCTCAGGTGGCCGACCTCACGAAGCTTGATGACAGCCTCAAGGATCCGACCTCGGTATCCTCCGAGCAGCCAGCCTACGTGGCGGCTGAGGGGCGCTCAATACGCCCAGAGTTGTTTGTAGCGGTTGGTTTATGCACTCATCTTGGCTGTGCGCCGAAATTCCGCCCTGAGGTGGGTGCCGCGGACCTTGGTGGCGATAACTGGTTAGGAGGGTTTTTCTGTCCCTGCCATGGCTCTAAGTTCGATCTCGCGGGCCGCGTCTACCAAGGGGTTCCGGCTTCTGCCAATTTGATAATCCCGCCTTACAGTTTTGAAGGCGACAATGTACTTGTAATCGGCGTAGACGCGGAGGCTGCGTAATGCAAAAAGCACTGACTTCTTTTGTTGGTTGGATTGATGCACGGCTTCCACTGACCCGCGCTTGGAATACGCACATGGGCGAGTACTACGCGCCCAAAAACTTCAACATGTGGTATTTCTTTGGTGTCTTCTCGCTTCTCGTTCTGGTCAATCAGCTGTTGACCGGGATCTGGCTCACCATGAATTACACCCCTTCAGCGGAAGAGGCCTTTGCCTCCGTCGAATACATCATGCGCGATGTGGATTACGGCTGGCTACTTCGCTACATGCATTCGACGGGTGCCTCGGCGTTTTTCATTGTGGTCTACATGCACATGATGCGCGCGCTGCTCTATGGATCCTATAAAAAGCCACGAGAGCTAATTTGGATTTTTGGGATGCTGATTTTTATCGTCCTGATGGCAGAAGCGTTTGTTGGCTACGTGCTGCCCTGGGGTCAGATGTCCTACTGGGGAGCTCAGGTGATTATTTCCCTGTTTGGCGCTATTCCAGTTGTCGGCGATGACATCGTGACGTGGATCCGCGGGGACTACCTTCTCTCTGGTATCACGTTGAATCGATTCTTTGCGTTGCACGTAGTGGCATTGCCTATCGTGTTGCTCGCACTTGTTGTACTGCACATTCTTGCGCTACACGAAGTGGGTTCAAACAACCCCGACGGAGTTGAAATCAAGAAAAAGAAAGACGCCAACGGCGTGCCACTGGACGGTATTAAGTTTCACCCTTACTACTCTGTGCATGACGTGCAGGGAATAGCCGTGTTTCTTTTCTTCTTCTGCGGCATCATATTTTTTATGCCCGAGATGAACGGGTACTTCCTCGAGTTTGCCAACTTCGAGCAGGCTAACGCGCTGAAAACCCCCGAGCACATCGCGCCCGTCTGGTATTTCACACCGTTCTATTCGGTGCTGCGAGCAGTACCGGACAAGTTCTGGGGATTTGTGTTTTTCGCGGCGTCGGTGGCCATACCCTTCGCACTGCCATGGCTGGATCGATGCGAGGTCAAGTCCTGGCGGTATCGGGGAATGATCAACCGGGTAATGCTGATTACTTTTGTTGCCAGCTTCCTCATCTTGGGTGTGCTCGGGGTCAAGAGTCCTACTCCGGAACGCACGGTCCTGGCGCAGATATGTACTATTTTTTATTTCGTCTTCTTTTTGGGTATGCCAATCTGGTCGACAATGGACAAGACGAAACCGGTCCCCGAGAGAGTCACAATGAATGGGGGCATGGGCTTTTTCAAGAGTGCAGCCACGATCGCTATCATCGGCGCTCTCACCGTGATCCCATTGCAAGTGGTCGGCGCAGAGTCTGCCTATAACTGCGGCACCATGGCCTGTGATGAGATTAAGACGGATCCCTCAAATCAGCCTTCTCTGCAGCGGGGAGCTGCGCTCTACACCAACTACTGCATGGGCTGTCATTCTCTTCAGTACTCTCGATACAACCGTGTAGCCAGAGATTTGGGGATTCCAGAAGACCTGTATCAAGCAAACTTAATGTTTGATCCCTCGATCAAGATTGGGGCGCTGATGGATAACGCTATGGACAAGGCAAATGCGAAGGTCTGGTTTGGAGCCACGCCGCCAGACCTCACCTTGGTATCCAGAGCGCGTCAGCCTGAGTGGCTATACACGTACTTACGCACTTTCTACAAGGACGACTCTCGTCCCTACGGGGTTAACAACCGGGTATTTCCCGAGGTAGGTATGCCCCATGTACTCATGGAACTTCAGGGGATGCCGGAGTGTGCCCCGGGCGCTGCTTCTGGCGGCGCTGGCATGGATCAGCCCTGCGCGAGTCTGGAAATTGCTACTGCGGGGGCCATGACCGGTGAGGAGTATGACGCAGCTATTTACGATCTGGTCAACTTTCTGGCGTATACTGCTGAGCCGATGAAGCTTGAGCGCCAGCGAATTGGAATTCGGGTCATGTTGTTTTTGGTGATCTTTTTTGTGTTTGCTTGGCTGCTCAGTCGGGAGTATTGGAAAGACGTGCACTGAGCCGGGGGGCTTTTGATTACACGAGTGTGTTTTGTGTGCGTGACGACAGCTGGAGAGAGCGAGAATAACTATGACAGATGATGCATCAGCCATCGTATCAAAGCGCTCTTCGATGACGCTTTTTTCTGACAACACCAGCCACTACAGCCATCGCGTGCGGATAGTGTTGGCAGAGAAGGGTGTCACTGTCGACCTGATTGAGTCAGAGTCTGGCGCGGCGCCCGCGGAACTTGCAGACGTGAACCCCTACAACAGCATGCCAACGTTGTTGGATAGAGAGCTCGTGCTGTATGAGTCCAAAGTCATGATGGAATATCTTGACGAGAGATTTCCACATCCACCGTTGTTGCCCGTGTATCCCGTGGCAAGGGCAGAAAGCCGGCTTTTGATGTATCGCATTGAACGGGATTGGTGCTCGCTGGTTGATGCTATCCAATCGTCTCGCTCGGATAATGTGGTCGCAAAGTCTGCCAAGGAGTTGCGGGAAGGATTGCTGGCGATCGCGCCCATCTTTGTTGAAAAACCGTTCTTCATGAGCGATGAATTCACCCTTGTTGACTGCTGTATTGCTCCAATTCTATGGCGTTTGCCGGTTCTGGGTGTCGATATTCGGCCGAGCAAACAGTCTAAACCTCTGATGGCCTATATGGAGAGACTGTTCAAGCGTGAGTCGTTTTTAGAGAGTCTGTCAGTGCAAGAACAAGAGATGCGAAACTAGCGCCCCAGCTTTCGTGACCCCTAGCAGACCCTACATCGTCCGAGCCATTTACGAGTGGATCGTAGACAATGATTGCACGCCGCATTTGCTTGTCGACGCTACTTGTCATGGTGTGATCGTGCCTGAGACTTTCGTGAAAGACGGTCAGATCGTCCTTAATATTTCCTCCGCTGCTGTTGTCGGATTGCAAATAGATAATGAACGCATCAGTTTTAATGGCCGATTTGGCGGTCAGCCGCGAGATGTCGAGGTGCCTATAGCCGCAGTGTTGGGCATTTACGCGCGGGAAAATGGTCAGGGCATGGTATTCGAGAATGGGTCGTCCCCCGAGCCGGAGCCACCAGACGCCGATCCGCCAAAAGGCTCCCAAGCGAAAAGGCCCGCGCTCAAGATTGTCAAATAATCTCGAAAAGCTGGACCACCCGGGTGACGCCTTTGATTTCCGCAGCCTCCTCAGCCACACGTTGAGCCTCCTCGGGTGTTAGCAGTCCCATCAGATAGACAACGCTGTTTTCTGTGACGACCTTGACCCTCATAGATGGGGTATCGGAGCCAAATAGCAGCACTGACTTAACCTGCGCGGTTATCCATACATCGCTCGCCTCGGTCTTGGCGTCTGAGGGGCGACCTATTTCCATCTCGTTGTAAATACGGCGCACGCCTGGAATCTCCCTGACCACGCTGGAGGCTTGGTCCTTTAATGCCTGACTGGCCACCTCGCCGGCTATCAGAACATACCCGTTGTAAGACACCACGAGAAAGTCAGCACTGTCGAAGTCTTCGTTGGATGCATGGATGTTAACGATGGCTTTTGTTTCGATACTTTCGTCTTCCACCTGTTGGGAAAAACTTCGCTCTCCGGGATCTTCCTCGATGCTGTTTGATTCAAAAGTAGCCATCATCGATCCGCAGCCGGATAGCGCTATAAGAAAAATAAAGGAGGTGCTTAAGCGAATTCGTGGGTTCAAGGGTATTCCTCCATGGGTCCGAACATTGCTATTTCGATTAAATCTGCCAGACATATGGCAACGGAGTGATAAAGACTTAGCGAGACTTTGGGGTCGCAGCGGTCAAAATATAAATGGCCCTGAGGCCCAGTGGCCCCAATCCAGAAAACACTTATAGACCGTTTGTTTATGGCATTGAGAATGAAGTCCACGTCAGCTGCATCAAGCTCGGTAGCGAAGATAATCGCCATGTCTTGGGGCTGACCAAGAACGGTAAGTTGCTGACTCAGCCAGTTAACACTGCCTTCTCTTGGTGTGGCGAAGCGACTTATCAGCTCGATAGTAGGGAGTGCCGGTCTATCCGCTCTGAGTCCATTGCGCAGGAGTTCTGACAGGAGCGTTGCAGGAGCTGAATCGACACCTAGTCCGCACACAATAAGCTTGCGCTCCTCAAAAATAGCAGCGGCTGCAGCGTCGGCTGCTTCAGTGGTCGCACCAACGATAGAATCCACCGAGATACTGATATGTTCGATGTGACTTTGGTAAAAGCTGGCAATGCGATCGAAATTCGTCATCGGCGCAGTATAGCCTCGAACATACTGTGATCCCATCACAATACGCCGATCAGCCAGTCTGGCTCCGCCCCCAGATCGTTGCCGTTGTAGGCAATAACATCAAACCGGCAAGGCAGGGTCTGATAAGAGGGATGCTTTTGTAAAAATACTTGAGCGGTTCGCCACAGTTTTCGCTTCTTTGATAAGCCGATTGAAGCGGCTGCGCTGCCAAAGGAATCATGGCTGCGATGGCGAACCTCGACAAAAATAAGGGTTTTGCCAGCCAGCATGATGATGTCAATTTCCCCCAGCCTAGACCTGAAATTCTTGATCAGCGGGATCATGCCTTGACGCTTTAAAAACTTCAGCGCTGCTAGTTCTGCAGCTGCGCCCTCTCGGTTCATACAGCTTTCTACCACGAGGTTGAATCGTTTAGGGTAGGGACAGAGGTACCAGAGAGCCACCATCAAATACTGCCGGTATCAATTCGCGCTCGATGTTGCCTGAATTGGTCGCACTCAGGATGCCCGTATTGGCGCGAATGAAAGTTGTATCTACCGATTTTATTTGCTGCCAATGCCCCAGTAACTGGACTGCGTCCCTACCCAGCGCATTCAGCCGCTGTGTCTGGGAGATGGGGTCATCGGTAAAGTGGGCTGGAATTTCTAGAACGATAAGTCCATTCAGATCCCTGTTTTGAGTTTGGCCCTGGTCGTTCACGACGGCTGAAGAGGCATAGACGGGTAAATCTCCAGCATAGTGATAGACGAGCAAAGGCCTAAGCCTTCGAGCTGTGTCGGGATCCGGCGCAAGAAGGAAAATTGCATCAAAGTCCTGGCGACGCCTCGGCCTCGATTCGACAGGTGCGTCGAAGGCAGCTTCGACACTGCTGACCCTCTCTTCAGATTCCAGAGCGCCCACGGCACTACTAATTTGCTCAGATTCACTAGGCTCTTCTTGCAGAACAAGGCGTTCGACAATGGTGCCACCTAGATCTAGCCAGCGACGGTTAAGGGCTGTACCCATGCGGTTACCCCAATCTGAATTTGGTTGGATGATCAACGCACGCCGCTGCCCCTTACCGAAGGCCAGCTGCGCCAGCTGTCGAGCCTCATCCTCGGGGGCCAGACTTAAAGATAGCCAGTTCTCGGGCTTGTCAGGCGCTGTAGATTCAGGGCGATTCAGGCTAATGATGGGGATGGTTCTAGATCGATCATCCCGCAACAAGGCGGCGCCACTTTTGGTGAGTGGTCCTATCACAATGTCTGGTTGCCGCTGCTCGATGTATCGATAGGCAGTGGCCGTGTCCGCGAAAGTCTGACTATCCACTGCGAACAATTGCGGCCTGCGCTCGCTGTAAGGGTAGCTGTCGAAGAGTGATTCGAGGATACCTTCATAAACAGCGGATCCTGCGGCCTCGAGGCGTCCGCTGAGGGGGAGCAGTACCGCTACCCGGCCCGGCGGCGCTGAATTAAGCCATGCGAGCATGTTGGACGGCGGGGATATGGCTGCCGGATGCTTTGGATTTGCTTCGACCCAGCCAACAACGGCGGCCTTGTCGCTCCTGTAGGCTTGATTGAGTTCAAGCCAGCCGCGCCAGATATCATCCCCGGCATTTTGGATCGCCTTGTTCAGTTGCGCATTCCCAACGTGAAGTAGGCTTGCCCAAAGAATATCTGAATTGGGTTTTTGAGACCGATCGTTGGTGGGTTGCTGCTCATAAATGAGTTTGCTTGCGCTCAACCAGTCAGCTTGAATCACCATGCGCCGTATTCGCTCGTTCACAATACCCGAGTGTTTTTCACCCAGAAGTGCAGAGGCTGTTATCAACTGATCTTCGGAGAGGGTAATGTCGCCTTCCAGCCATGACAGGTGTGACTCAATTAGCGCTGCTGTCGCTAGATTCGTCTCCCGCTCAATGGTGAGACTGCGGTACAGGCTCTCTGCAGATCGAGGTCCATTGGCGGCGGCGTCCTCTTTGATCCTGCTGATCAGTTGGACGTCGAGGTCTTCGTACTCTGCCTGCTCCCCGGGTAATGAGATTCCGCTAATACTGACCGGTTGGGTGGCTGCACCCTCTCGACTTCCAGTGGAGCTACAGGCACTCAGGAGAGTGAATAAGCCAAGCACGAGTAGTGAACAGCTCGGTGACCAGGAAAGCATTGGCTGCACAAAAAAGCTAAAGCGAAGAGAAACGGATTTTGCGATCATGGAGAGAGTATAAAACGGAGCGAATCCCGTGGAAGCTGGTTTGTACATTGTACCGACACCGATCGGTAATCTTTCAGATATTTCCCTGCGGGCGATAGAGGTGCTCAAGCAGGTTTCCCTGATAGCTGCTGAGGACACGCGCCACAGCCAAGTGTTGCTGTCTCATTTGGGGGTCTCAACTCCCATGGTGGCACATCATGAGCATTCGACGGCTGCAGCTGTTGCTAGACTGCTTGAGCGTCTTAGCCAAGGTGAAAGCGTTGCACTCATCAGCGACGCCGGGACACCTCTGGTGTCTGATCCGGGTTATCACCTTGTGAGGGAGGTGCAGGATGCGGGGCTGCCGGTGATACCGATTCCCGGCGCCTGTTCGCTAATTACGGCGCTATGTGCCTCGGGGCTTCCGACTGATCGATTTTATTTTGAAGGCTTTCTACCCGCCAAGTCGGCGCAAAGACGTCGTCGTCTCGAGACGCTGAGTGGGCAGGAGGTAACACTTATTTTTCTCGAGGCACCACACAGGGTGGCGGAGACACTGCGGGACATGCTTGCTATTTTCGATCCGGGGCGTGAGGTGACGCTTGCCAGGGAGTTGACCAAGTCTTTTGAGACCATACGCCGTTTACCGCTAATTGAGATGTCCGCCTGGGTTGCTGGCGATACCAATCAGCAACGGGGCGAATTGGTGCTTTTGCTTGGCCCGCCGGTTAAGCAATCTTCCAGCAAGATCACCGAGGGAGCCCTGAAGATCCTGCACTTGCTCGCCGCGGAGTTGCCTCCGCGCAAAGCATCTGCGCTGGCCGCCGAAATTACCGGCGCCCGAGCTCGAGACCTCTATAATGCCCTGATGCTTGAAAAACGGGAATAGCAGCCATGTACGGGAGCGGCTGGGCGGGTTACAGTCGCTCCTGAGTCGATTAGGCGACCGCTGTCAACTTGGTTGGCGGAGGAAAGTCCGGGCTCCAGAGGTCAGAGTGCCAGGTAACACCTGGGGGGCGTGAGCCCACGGAAAGTGCAACAGAAAGGAAACCGCCTGAGCCCGCCTCAGGTAAGGGTGAAAAGGTGCGGTAAGAGCGCACCGCGCGGCTGGCAACAGACGTGGCGATGGTAAACCCCACTCGGAGCAAGACCAAATAGGGATCCTTATGC
>Ga0181574_10000197_pt1 | contig 55915 bp, 74 predicted proteins | sample 101ome_24_FD_145600 | JGI IMG/M metagenome (GOLD analysis project Ga0181574, IMG submission 145600) | Coastal salt marsh microbial communities from the Groves Creek Marsh, Skidaway Island, Georgia - 101410AT metaG (spades assembly) | ecosystem: Environmental > Aquatic > Marine > Intertidal zone... | reverse complement strand
TTAAGGGCTGTAGTTCCAGGGTGAGTAACCAAGTTCTGAATCAACTTGTTTTGTATTGTTGCACCCTTACCCCAAAAGTTTTTAACCCTTGTGTTGTATGAGTCTACTACTTTTGTGATAGCCTCTTCAGCATTGATCTCTTTCAATGGTTTGTTGACAAGGTATGTAAGGTTATTCAAGTGCTTTGATAGTGCCAGAATCCTACCTGCATCTGACGACATTGAAGAGAACTTAGAAAAGAACTGATCAACAGTGTCACCCTTGAATGTGTTGTCAAACTTGTTGAAGATATTATCGTATAGCTTTTGTACTTCAGCCTTACTTTTCTTATCAAGTAATCCGTATACATCTTTCATGTACAGATTGAAGGTGTCACCCTTTTCTCTTGGCTTCCATGCACCAACCCCATTGTCATATAGGATATCACGAAGACCCCTTTGACCATTAGCCTTGTCACCAAAGTAAAAGTAATGAACTAACTCATAGTCAAACAAGCTATCCCATTCTCCACCTTTTATTTCTTTGTTGGCAAGTCTAAGGTCTAGTCCTTCCCTTACCTGCTCTGCCCAACCCTCTGCATTGTTAGTAAACTCAGACAACTCTTTATTAAGTTTCTTAGCATTTGCTTTGAGGTTCTCTTTACCAACACCTAAGTCAGTAGCTTCCCTTCTAGCTGCTAGGGTCAGTCTCTCTGATCTATCAATCAACTGAGAATAGAGGGGAAGTCTTTGTGTCCCTCTAGTCTTTTCAAGAACAAGACCAAGGCCACCACCAGTCAAACCCCCGGCAAGAGCAAGCATTCCCCCTACTGGATCATACTCGTTTTGCACATCTGCTTTAACACGAGCACGTTGTTGTGCAGCATCAATCCCACCTGCTACAAGAGTATCAAAACCTGTGGCTCCAAGAAGTTCTTTCTTGAAAGCTTTTTGTCTAGCAGCTTTGTATGAAGAATCCTGCATGAGTGTCTTCATAAATTCTTTTTGTGCTGCCTCTTGAAGCTCCCTCTTACCACTTTGGGTAGCAGCTTTTCTTTTACCCATTTGCTTAGAAAGATTTTTAGCAGATTCTATAGCAGCTTTCTTTGCTATCTGTGTAGCTGCCTTAGATGCTCCTGCTGCAAACATCTTGCCGACCCCAAAGCTGACAACGTTAACTGGATCCCATATTAAAGCACGAGCATAGTCATAAACTGCATCAGCTTTTTCACCTATCGTCCTACCTTTGCTAAATGCACCACCAAGACTATCAAAGAGTTTATAAGCATTACCTGCTATTCTTCTTCTCTCTTCTAGTTCTTGTTCATTACCTTTGTTGAGGTGTGCTAATTCTTCTAGTGTTGTGATAGACTGACCAAAGTTAAACTTACGCATGTTGTTAATATAGGCATCTACGATCTCTCTCTTGTCGTAGTTTCTTTCAGTCATACCCATACGGTCTTCCATGTAGTCACGGATGACTGTGTAGTTCTTGTCTTCCATCAGAGTATCAATCAAAGAACCAGACTTGTTTCCCTCAAAGGTTTCAAGCTCTGGTTTCTTTTTTATACCCATGATGCTGTTGAATTGATCAACAGACATTCTACCTGTGGTTACTCTAGGTTCTCTGCCCATACTTATTCCTCAGTTGAAAGTTGTACTTCTTCAACTATAATCATTGCACCAGTGCCTGAACCTCTTTTGTTGACGTACTTATAGTACTTGATTCCATCTGGTGTCTGGATAGCTACCATCTTATCAGAGTCTACATCTGGTCTTGGTGTGTTATTTCTGAACCAGTCTTGTGCTGCTCTTTTAGGGTCTTCTCCCTCTTCAACAGTAACAATTGAAAACTCTACCTCAGGTGTCTCAGGCTGATCACCTTCACCATTACCATTTCCATCACCATTTCCATCACCATTTCCATCACCATTTCCATCACCATTTCCAGGAAGTTCTTCATCACTTGGTGTTAGGTATGTTTCAATAGTTTCAGTAGAGATAAAACCGGGTTGATTTACAAATATCTCAGGGCTGCTAGTGAAATAATCTTGAGCTAGACTTGGCCCAAGAAGTTCAATCATTTTAGCTAATCTTTCTTTCTTACCACCAATATCCTGGGTAGTTGAGAGATCTCGAATCCTACTCTGATTCGCAGCCCTTTCTTCTGGTGGTAAGGATACTAGCTTGTTATACTCTCTGGTTAGTAGGGAATCATACTCAGCTATCAAATCATTCTGTAAGTCTAAGATAAGTCTATCATCAACAGGTTGTAATGATCCGTAGTCTATACGACCTGATCTTGGACCTTTCTTACCCTCAATAGCAGCAGCTTGCATACTAGATACAATGTCTGCACCAGTTACACCTGGCATAATCTCACTAGCATACACATCACCTGCAATCACATCCATACCCGGACGTGTAAATAGACGTTGAACTAAGTTACGTTTATCCTCAGGCATCTCTACATCAGCAGCTTGCACAAAGTCTGGTGTAGCTTTTCTGATTAATTCTGAGGGAGTCATGTCTGGTGCTTCAAAGTTTTGAGATAATTCAACTGCATTGTTTAAAGCAGTAGCACTTAGAGAACCATCAAGTTTTCTTTTGTTTGCTATCTCAGCAAGTGTCATAAGTTCTTTTGGGTTTTCAGACAATAGATATAGAAGCTTCTCTCTTTCTAACCCTTCGTTAGACAAGAAGTCCACAGCAGATTCCATATCAAGTCTTGCTTTTTTCTGAGCATTTCTACGTTCTTGCCCTTGAGCAAACAAGTCTGCCTTTAGTCTATCACTAGATGTACGTACAAATTCTCTGTTGTTTCTCATCTCTTCTGCAAGACTACCTGCAGCGTGGGATAAGACCCTACTTATATTTACTCTCATTTTACATCCTCGACATTAAGCCTGTTGGTTTTTCTTCTTTTGGCATTTCTTCTGGCATTGCCTCAGACTCAGATGATCCCTCTAGTTCTTCAGCCACTTCTTCCACCACCTCAAAGCCACTGTCTTTCTGTTCTTCTGGTGTAGCTTTTAATGATTTACGAACCAACATAGCAGCCCTAGTTATAGGATCTTCTACGTCACCATTAAACTCTTCTTTGTACTTTATACCTGCTTCATCTGCAGCACTCTTTACAAAAGCATGTACAATAGGAAAAACAATTAAGCTTATATCAACGTTATGAATGCCTTGTCCAACAGCAGCAGTCATCATTGTTTCAACAAGAATAGAAGAAGGTATGCCGTACTCCAAAGCAAAGAATACGTTGTCCATAACATCTACATCTGTCAATCTTTCAATATGATATTTGATAGCCTCATTGTAGTCTGTGATCTGAGGTGGTCTTTCCCAAGGATAGTTCTTTGGAGTATCTGTTAGAGATTGACCTGGAATAGGAGCCTTAAGGGATGCAGTCATTATAAAGTACCTCTAATTTCTCTTATTACTGCATTCTGTCTTTCCTCAGACAACTTTTTAAATCCTTCCCACTCTTTACCCATTTCTTCTCTGGCTTTTTTCAAGGAGTAATTAGGTTTAACTCTACGTTGTACAAGGTATACAGCAATTTTATCTTGTGTCTCTTCATTAAAGATAGTGTCTTCAGTAATACCTAATTCCTCTAACACACCTCTATCTCTTAGATCACGGAGGGTATTCCCAACAAACTGGTATTTACCTACAGCAGTTGTGTCATGTCCTAGTTCCAAGTTTCTTTTATGAAAGTCACCATTCAACTCAGTTAAATCATATATTGCAGACATAGGCATAGCAGTAATTTCCATGCCAAGGAATTTACCATCTACACTCTCTGCATTAGCAAACATACTATCATAAGACTTAGCTTCAGTGTCAGATATAGCAGATCTAAACTCAGAACCTGCTAGGATAAAGGCAGGTAGCCCTTGCCTTGATGCTCTGTTCTGATCTGTAGCCTCTACTCTTTCTGTTTGAGCATTTGTATTAGTAAGATTTGGTCTTGAAGAGGTGGGATCAAAGGGTGCATCTGAATCAATGTCTTGTGAATTGTACCAATCTAAACTTGGTGTCTCACTATCACTTGGTTCCCTAGCACCAACAATAAAACTAGAAAGCCTAGCCATTAGCTTTTCATTTTCTTCTTCAGCTTCAGCTTTACTTTGTTTTCTTAAGTTATCAAAAGAACGTTTAACACCATACGATGCATCACTCATAGCAGCCTTTGTCTTTGAGGCTTGCCCTCTTGCAGACATCAAACTTTCTCTTGTAGAAGAACTTGATTTACCAGTTGGATCACCAAGGATAGCTTCTGCCAGTGAGTTCATTTGTCTTTCTAGTTTTTTTCTTTGTCTTGCTGAAAGTTCTTCTGCCATATTAAGTCCATCCTGCGATACCAACTAGTATCTCTTTAATAAAGTCACCTGTGTTTGCTTCTGCTTCAAGGTCAGCCTGTAACTCTGCAGCATCCTTTTGAGCTTGTGCAGCAATCTTTTGAAGGACAACCTCATTAGCTCTGTTAGCATTATTTTCTGAGACTTGGAAAGCCATAGATAAAAGATCTCTTTCACGTTGCCAAATCTCGTCAAGGTTAGTTGCTGTTAGCTCATTCATAGTTTGTGCAAACTGCATATTACTTTCATTCTGAGCAGCAGTGTTCATAGTGGCAATGTTCTGTCTCCACTGAGCATTAGCTTGTGCAATAACAAGACCATTTTGTGCATTAAACATCGTTCTTTGATTTTGCATCTCAGCATTAAATTGTCTTAAAGCATTCACGTTATTCACGTTGAATTGATCCATAGCATTAGCTTGGGATGCATTGAACTGAGATGCCTGTGCAGAAAGTGAAGCAAAGAATTGATTAGTCTGATTCTCGCTTGTTGCATTAAACTGTGCAGCAGCATTTTCTGCGGCCTGATCTGTAAACAAAGCTTGTAGGTTCTGCTGTGACTTAAACATTTCAGTTTGTTGAGCATTGTTTAAGTTAGTCATATCCATCTGTAGGAAGCTTTGTGCATTCTGCACTGCAGCCTGTTGACGGTTATTCAAGTTAGCCATGTCAAGGTTAGCTAATGCTGCAGCCTCTGCCATAACCATAGCTTGCTTATTAGAAAGGTTGTTAAGCTCCATAGTATTTGCAGCACGAGAATTTTCTAAAGCAATGTTTTGCTCTGCAGTAAAGTTCATGTTGGCAATATCACCAATACGTGCAGAGTTTTGTACACGAGCTTGGAACTCTTGATCAAACTCTTGCCCTAAGAAGGTAGCACGTTGCTGTGCTGCAAGCATTGCACGTTGTTGTCTATTACTTAGGTTCTGTGCTTCAAAGCTTGCTCGAGTAGCTGCATCAGCTTGGGCTATTGGTAGTGCAGATTCCATAGCTGCTTGGATTACAGCCTGTCCTGCCATTGAAGAAGCACTCAGTCCTCTAGCAGCTAGTGTAGCCATTGCAGTTCTCATTGAACCTGCAGCCCAAGGAGGTGTTTCTCCACCTTCAAACTGTTGCATAAGACCTTCTAGTTGTCCTGCAACAGTAGCTTGTTTACTTGGTGTTGCTGTAGCAGCCTCAATCTGTTCAGTAAACTTAGCAGCTTTTTCAGCATTAGCTGCACCAGATATAAGCTCACCTTCTTGGATCTCCCTCTGTACTGGGTTCTCCATCATGATAGCTTGCCCTTGAGCAGCTTCCATTCCAGTTACTGAGCTAGTCTCTTGCTGTTGTGCAGTTACCTGTGCCTCTTCAGAAACTACACCTTGTTGTGCTTGTAGCTTATCAGTTTCTGCTTGAACTTCAGGAGTAACAGTTGATGTAGTTACTGTACTTGCCCCTGTCTGTGTTGGCATTTGAGCTTGTGTTACCGTACCAACAGTTGCAGCTTCTGCCATAGAAGCTTGAGCAGGAGCTTGCCCTGCATCTGTACTTATCATGTCAGCTTCATCTGGGGTTACCTGTGCTACTGCTGACTGTCGAGGACCAGTCATGGTTTCAGTAACAACATTCTTCTGCATTTCTTTAAACTCTTCAGGACCAATAGTTGAAGCAAGGTTGTCAACATCAGTCCCTGTCTGTGCTCCCATTCTCACTGACGACATATTTCTTAAAGCATCTGTAAGACTACCAAGCTTTGCAGCTAGGGCAGGGTTAGCCGACATTTGTTTTTTAAGATCTGATGAATTACCTTGAAAGTTCATCACTCTTTGAGCAATCTTAAGATAAATATCTTCACTTGATTTATTTGGGTCAGACTCTAAGCCACCTTTTTCATAACCATTCATAAGTCCACCTCTTGCCACAGCAGTGTAACCTGGTGGAACATAAGTTATAGGATTTCCTGAAGCATCTACCGTTGCCTGAATCTTTTGACCAAACTGGTTTTGATAAGTTTTTATACCACCAAAGCCACCTTGAGATTGACTAGTCAAGTTAGACATAGTTGTTCCAGTGTAGTTGGGTTTTACTGTTATTTGGTTTGGTACTGCTGAAATACCAGAAGTTTGTAGAGGAGTACTAACTGTTCCTGTTGTGCTTGGTTGTATAACACCAGTAGTTCCAGTAGTTCCAGTAGAGGTTGTATCCATAGTCACGGCCTGTGGGACATCTTCATAAGTTGGTTTTGTAGTATCTGTGCCAACATCCCCGACAGCTTCATCAACAGTCTCAACGTCTGGAGATGTAATAGTTTGACCAGTCTCTGTATCATCAATAGTTTCTGTTGTTGTTGCAGTAGTACCAGTGTCTGTGGAGTCTATTGTTTGAGCAGTAGATACTTTTGGCTGTGGTGTTGAAATACCAGATACAAACTCCATATCCCAAAAATCATTGTAGTCTTCCCAGGGAGAATAAGAATTTGCTATAGTGTTGAATGTGTTGAAGTAAGTATTTCTTAAGTCTGAATTAAGGTATATGTCTCCTGACATAGCTTCTTTAACTGGGTCAATCCAAGAGGAATCTCTAACACCAAAACTTTTCAAAGTACCTATAGTAGAGTCTGAATTATTAAGATCCAAACTTCTTAGTATAGTCCCATTTGCTGCTGTTACATAAGCAAAAGAAGGTTGATTAGGATCATCACTGACCTTATAAGAAACACTTGTCCCACCATACATCTTGGAGGTGGCTATATTTGCTGCTGCCTCAAGACGATTGGGATCATATTTAAAATCAAAAGTGTCTACATTAGGACCACCTGTTGAAACTTTTGCTGCTTCAAAGATAGCATTCCAGTTTCTAGTATCTGTATTTGATCCAACAACACCATACAGAAGTTCACTTGCTTTTTTAGTTATTTGGGAGTAATCCTCCCCAGATGAATAAAGCTCTTCTACTGTTTTACCTGAAAGAGCTTCCATCATCTCTCTCATGTTTGGTTTACGTGGGTTGTTTACGTCATAACCATAGTCAGGATCTACCCAATCGGGTATTCCGTTCGTAGTAGTGCTTGTAGTAGCTGTACTGCCTTTTCTAGCTTCAAAAGCATTAGCTAAAAGACGAGCATCATTAGCTGCACTCAAAGGATTACGTACAGTAGTATTGGCAGTAGTACCATCAGACCATGTAATAGTCCAGTTACCTGACCCCCCAGATATGGTATAGTTATCTGGGTCAGCAGGAATATTACCTTCAGATGCAACTCTATCGAGGTCATCCTGAATATAAGAAGGTAGATTACCTTTCTCATCATAGAACTTTTCATCACCTTCTGGTATAATAGCCATAATACTTTACCTTAAACTGAAAGAGTGTCCCAAAGCTTTGTTGTGTCTGCTTTAGTAAACTCTTGGTAATTACCTTTTAAATTTTCTGGGAAATCAATAAACTCTATAGTTGCACCAGTCTTATCAGAAATCTCTAGGGCTACATCGTAGAAGCTACGAGCTTTACCTGTACCAACATTCCAAACACCTGACTCATCTATACTCAAGAATTTCTGGTGGTAGTCTACAACTTCGTCTACATGGATAAAATCTCTGAAGTACTTAGGAGACCCTTTGAAGATCTTTATCTTACCACTCGTCTTAGCTTGTTCCATAAACTTGGTGAAGGGACTTGCTTGATTTCCTTTGTGTTCTTCTTGTGGTCCGTAGACGTTAAAATATCTAAATATGTGTGTAGTAATAGGAGCATTTCTCAACTCTACGTATCTCTCAAACATAGCTTTGCTACGTGCGTAATGGTTCTGAGGATTAAGAGGAGAAGTCTCCTTAAAGTCTGACTTCAATCCGTACACAGAGGCACTAGAAGCAAATTGAAACTTAACATCGTTATTAATACATTCTTCGTATAACTTAATAGTGAACTCTAGGTTCTGTCTATATATCTTTGAGATGTTTGTTTCTGTGGTGGAGCTAATAGCCCCTAGGTGTATAACCCAGTCTAGATTCTTAATTGAGGGGAACGACATCCCCCATTCGTTCTTAATAATTTCATGTTCATCCTGTAGTTTATTGATAAGATTTTTGCCGATAAAACCATTGCTACCTGTAACTAAGATTTTCATTCTTGACTGTCTCCCTTTCCGACACGATAGTTATCTTCAACGGAATCAGGAGTAGAAACTTCTACAAGTGTACCTTCCTCTAAACAAAATATTTGATGAGGAACTAGAGGTGGGTTATGCCATGTGTCTCCCTCGTTTAACTCTTCAACGTGTAATGTTGCATCTTCAGTATCAATCCAGTGTACTTCAAACTTACCAGATAGGACGTACCATGTTTCATCTTTCTCTTTGTGGAAGTGCATAGAAAACTTACCACCAAAGTGAAATTGTAAGAACTTACCACAATACTTGTCGTTGGTTGCCCAGATTAGCTCAGACCCCCAACCTTTCTTAACGAAGCCTTCAAGTCTCATTTACTACCTCATCTAGTGTAGGTGCATACACACCTCTGTGTTGTACAGTTACTGCTGCTGCATCCATTGCAAACTTAATAGCAGCATCCATATCATACGATTCCAAGTACTTAAAAACAAGTCCTGCTAGGAACGTATCTCCTGCACCACACACATCATGAGTTTCTACACTAGGGGGTAGGTAAGTTCTGTTTTTGTACTCGACTTTCTTTGAGCCGTATGTGACGATCAGATCGTCTGTTAGTGTTTCTGCTGCTTCAAACTCGTACTGGTTTATCTTTACGAAGCAGCCATCAAACTGAGCTAGGTTAGTCTTCTTAGTATCTACAAAGATAGGGCCGTTATACTTAGCTCTAAAATCTTTTATGTCACCTTCTGCTACAAATCCTTTGTTGTAGTCTGAGATGACAACAGCATCATACATACTTAAGTTTTCGTCTGCTGTATCTATGTGCTCTGTCTTAATCTTTTCATCTACTCTGATCAGTTGCTGACCAGTCTTGTCATCAACGTATCTGTGTTTACGTTCTCTGTACTCTGTTATGATGTCTACCCTAGTTCCTAGATTAACTAGGTTATTGTAGACGTTATATGCCATACCTCTTTTGATTACAGTTGAGGTAAGATCAAAGACAGGTACAGGTGCCTCTGGGCTTATTCTGGTTACAGTTCCTGTGTGATACTCATCATAGCAACTGTCTCCTAGTAATAAAATCTTCGATTGCTTTTGTGGTAGACTGCCCATTGGTTCTCTCGTAGAATACTATTTCTTTACAGTACTCCTCCCCAAGTATTGTCTTCCCCTTCCAATCAGATCCTTTTACCATTACGTCTGGTTCATACTGCCTTATGATGTCAACTAGCTCTTGGTCTGTATCAAATACTCTGACACTATTGACAGGCTTTAACATAGACATTATATGTTTACGTATTGACAAAGGATTAAAAGGTCTTCCAATACCCTTGTTATACTCAATACGTGCGTCTGTGTCAATAGCTACGAGCAAATGACCACCTAACATCCCTGCAAAATCAAGGAGATCAAGGTGTCCAGAGTGCAGAACATCAAAAGCACCGTTAACGAAAACTTTCTTCATAGGTAATATCCACTATGTCTCGATTCAAACACATAATAGAACAAGACCCACAACAAGTTCAACAACAAAACCTACCCCCTGATTGGCCTACTGTGTTTCCTAAGTCTATTGTTGGTCTAGATCGTGATGGTGTTATCAACATAGATAAAGGACACTACCTAACTGATCCTGATGACTGGGAGCCTATCCCTGGATCACTGGAAGCTATTCGTTTGATTAGATTAAAAGGCTACAAAGTAGTAATTCTAACTAACCAAGGTGGTATTACTAAAAAAGAGCAGACACATGCACAGGTAGAAGCCATTCATCAACGTATGATGGAAGTCTTTGGCAATGCAGGTATCTACTCCATTGATGGTTTATTCTATTCTGAGTCTTCATTAAAAGAGGACTACTATGCTAAACCTAACATTGGTATGTTTCATCGTGCTGAAAAAGAAGTATTCAATAACAAAATTAGATTTAAAGACAAAGGGTTCTACGTAGGTGATAAGGTGACAGATCTTAAAGCTGCGGAACGTATTGGTGCTACCCCAATCTTAGTACGTACTGGTCATGGGGTAGCTACTGAAAAAGATCTTCAAAAGTTCTCTAAGGAGAAACTAAGAAAAAAGACTAAGGTGTTTGAGAATCTTCTTCAGTTTGCTCAGAAGCTACCATAACAAGCTTACCTACTTCTGGTAGGTACATATACTTGATATCACAGTTCTCCATTGTGTGCAGAGCATCTTCTAGTGTCTCTACAAGTGGTTCACCTGCTAGGTTGAAGCTTGTATTAAACAGGATTGGTACACCAGTGATCTTACGGAACTCTTCAATCAGATCGTAATAGGCTTCGTTCTGCTCTCTGGTTACCGTCTGGATACGACATGTACCATCTACGTGCGTGATAGCAGGACATTCACCATGCTTGTCAGACTTAAAGTCCATTGCATACATCATGAATGGTGACTCTTCCATTCCGTATGTTTCAAACCATTCCTCAAAATATTCCTTGAGCATTGATCCTGCAAAGGGTCTGAACCATTCACGTCCTTTTACTTTGTTGACAACATCCTTGCCTTGTGGGTCTGTGGGATCATAAAGTATAGAACGATTACCTAGTGCTCTTGGACCTGCTTCTGATCTACCTTGAAAAATAGTAACAATGTTTTTCTCAGAGATAAGCTTTGCTACATCAGCAGGAGTAACATCCTTTGTGTCGTAGTTTTCTAGAAGGTCATAATTTTCTTTACGTTCTGGACCTAAGTAAAGTGTTGTTAGTGGACGTTTTAGTTTACTTTCGTATTCTTTGTTCCAGAAGTATATTCCAGTACCTATAGTAGTACCACCATCATGGGAGACAGGATCAACATAGATATTAAGATCAGGAAAACGTTTCTTGTAGTAATAGTTAGCTACACAGTTTAGACCATAGCCCCCTGCAATAACAATGTTTTTCTTGCCTGTCATATCTACGGCTTTTTCAATAAGGTCACCTGCTAGTTCTTGTGTTTCCTGTTGAACAGACCAGGCTAGATTCATAGCCTCTTCTGTAACTTTACTAGGATCAGTGTGCCAAGCTTTAGGGTCTTCTTTAAGTCTAAGCTTTTCAATTCTGTTATAATCAATATGAGCACCTGCAGGGTAATTAGGTATCAGCATATTTCTGTTAGCCTTCCCATCTACAAAAAGATTAGGTATTGAGTCATCCTTTTGACCGTATGGGGCAAGACCCATTGTTTTACCTGCTTCAATAAAAGTAAAACCTAAGTATTCAGATACAGCTTCGTAGGCTTTAACAAGAGTTACGGAACTATCCATATATATACTATCAGACGCAGCTAAGAATGTATCTGGATTACCTCCATAGACAGTGTACTTTCTAGTAAAACCATCATCCCAACAACAATCAAAAATAGTTTCAGTTTCAAAACCGTAATTTGTTACTTCGTCAGATACTTTTATTCCTCTTCTTGATCCTGCACCATCAATAATAACAGCAGCAGCTTTACTAAAACCAGAGTTCACAAAAGCAGAACAGGCATGAGCAAAGTGGTGATCTGCACCAATGTTAATAGTTTTTAACTTAGGGTTAAACTTTCTTAGGAAAGCAGTATAAGGATCTTCACCAGTCCAAGCAAGTCTAGGTAGTTCTTCAGATGTTCCTGTTATAACAAGAATATCTACCCCATATTGTAATGCTTCAACCATACCTCTGTATGGGTTTCCATCATACTTATATCTAGATAAACGTTCCTCTTCTATATAAAACTTAAGCTTATCGTGCTGCCAAAAAGCAGCAGATCCATTATGTCCTGGATTAATCACTAAGATATTAGACATTTTATTTCACCTTCTTTTCTATGTCTTTCAAGATATTTGAATATATATCATTTATTTCTTCATCTGTAAATTCAACAGTAGCTTCATTTACTCTATCAGCTAAGTTTCCTTCAAGTTGAGAAAGACGTATAGGTGAATATTTTTTAGGAACATCCTTTTCAATAATATTAAAGTAATCAGGATAAGAGGTATTTATAGCAAAGGTGGAACCAAGTATAACAGTACCAGGAGTATTCACAGCCCTTGCCATGTGTTGCCCAACAGAGTCACAACCAATGAAGTAATCTGCTGCGTCAATAAAAGCTGTCCACATACGAAGGTCAGCCTCAGGTTTCATGGTAAAGGTATCTTCAGGAAGCCAAAAGTTTCTTTCAGCAAATAAGACTAAGTTAAATTTAGCTGAAAGTTTTTTAACTAACTTAAGATAAACATCAGGGTTTATAGAACGTGATGATGCATCAAGAGTAACGTTTTCCTGTGGTCTTTCGATTGATCTACCAAAGGGTTGTATAACGATTGTTTTTTGCTTTTTTTGTTGTTGTTTAACTTCCTGCATAAACTTAGCAGCGTTAAACTCTTCTGGCCTACTTGTTTTTAATACAGGATTTTCAAGGTCAGAGTGATCATCCGTGTTATTAATTAGATAATCAAAAGCTTCTGCAAGAGACTTTTCTTGTTTGTAGTACCCAGGTACTCTATAAGGCTCTGGAGATATTACTCTGTCTGCATCCAACAGAAACTGTTCAAAAGAACCTTTTTGCTCTGGGTTAAAAACGTGGTCTTGTAGTTCTGGTATTCCCCAGAAAATAGTGTCCCACCCATAAACCAAAACTCTAAAATTTTCTTTAGGGTTGGTTCTTTTAAACTTTAGTAAGGCAGGGATAGCTGCTATAGCCCTTCCTGCCCCACCATCAATCATAAAAACAGTAGTCATAGTCTTCTTTCTTATTGTTATCTTTACAGACCCATAGAGGGACTGGTGAGTATTATAATAGACTAAATTACGTTAAGCAAGATAATCCTTTAAGTTGATTTAATACCATAAATTCTAATTTTTGTATCACAGTCAATAGTAGGATAATCACATGAATTCGCATATGTTGGTATATTACAAGCAGGTGAAACAAAGACATGACCAGTTAGACCAGTTGGATAACACCAATTACCAGTTGTGTAAGGTGTATCTGATAGGTAAGAAACTTCAGTTGTTCCTTTAATCATTGAATCAAAATCAATGAAAGCGTGTTTACAACTACAGTTTAGCCACCACCAGAATCTTTTTCCGTCATCTGTTGCACGGAACATTGTTGTATCACCAAAATCAGGACCTGCACAAAGGAACCATTCTTGTGTCATATTGCTGTTAGCAATAGCCAGACATCTATAATAGTGTCCGTAAACCATCCACTCTTCACAGTAACATGACCAGAATACACCTACTTTTGCACCGCTGAGGTTGCCCATAATAGTGCAAAAACATTGAATTGCACTTAGTGATGACTGACTACCACACCAGATACACCAACTACAAATTGAACTAGGATTGCCACTACAAACGCAACAAGTATTAAAACGATATAACGACATATTTCCGTTTACTTGATCCCATTCGATAGCGGCTCTACAAGCACAGCATCCACGACAGCCCACCATAGATATACCATTTTTACCGTATGTACTACGACCTGATCCATTAAAGTTACAAACACATATGAAGCATTCTAGGTCTGCAAAGGTACAAGCTCTCCAGTTGTGTACTTTTGAACAACCAGGCATTGATGTTACAGCCATATCTGGTGCAATAGCAGTAGTACAGTAGTTAGTATAACAACTATAACATAAAGTATATGTAGTACAATTTGATTGTTTATAGAAAACATAAAAATTTGAAACAGAGTTACCATCATAATGATGGGCAGCATACGCATTAGCAAAACCTGGATCGTAGTGTGCAGTACCACAGTACCAACAGTTATCACAACATATGCCGCTTAGACACATACAGCCACAACAACCACAGCATTTACAGTGTGTTCCTGCAGCGTTACCCACCATTAAAGCGCAGCAAAATAAGTAACTTTCAGTATGGTTTGCACTTCCCCCTACTTGCGCTTTTACAACACCAAACGTCATAGGGTAATTACCAGATGTCTCTTTATAACAAAGTGTAGTAGAGGGAGGGACAATTAAGTTACCTGTGAGCGAAGCAGAAAGATCACTCCCAACTTTAACACCATCCATATAAAGGTCACCCTTGTAGCACTTATTGGCTAAGTCAGCTGCTTCATCTTGTTTATATATATCTCGAATAACGTAGCTTGTACTTGCGTCAGTCGTAAGGAGACAAACTATACCGTCACCATTAAAAGACATATTACAAATATTTGCACAGGCTATTCTACAAAATTGATCTGCCATGATTTATTTTCCTCGTTTAGCTTAAAGCATTTCCATATGCCATAGCAGTAGCAATGGAGTACCCTGCTATATTAGTTAGTCCTGCCCCATCTCCTTTGAAGCATGTTGCACAAACTGCTGTTGTTGCACAAAGTACTGGTGCTTTCACACAAGAGGATGCACAGTGATTTCCATGAGTATAAGACCCATAAGAAGCTGTTTGGAGTTTTACTGCTCCATTGTGATATAGGCAAGCATCTCCGTTACAACCTGCGTTGAACATCCACTCGTTGGTAATATCGTTATAGATACCTACCTCAGTACCCTGTGACATAAATACGTACTGGTTATTAATTGAGTATCCTGTCCAACCATTGTCACCACCAACAATGGAGATAGAACCATAATCACCTGCTGAGTTACAGATACATCTGCCACCTACTGCAAGCCAACTTTCACCACAAATTACTGGTGCTTTCACACAACTTGTACCACATGTTACAGGAGCACAGATATTTCCTGAAAAGTTCTGACCTGTGTTGGAGGCTTTACCTGCAAGGCATGTTGCTAGTCCATCAACGTTAGCTACTGTGTGGTTATGGCTGTCATCTTGAACAGCTACTGATAGGTTTACGTTACCAGAACCATCAATCGAAGCAGAACCTAAAGCATCTCCACAGATACAAAGTGTTCTAGCTGTTTGCCAAGCACTTGCTGTTGCTGCATTACCTGTTGTAGATCCTGAAGATCCAGTTACGTTACCTGTAACATTACCTGTCACGTTACCAGTGACGTTACCAGTAAGGTTACCTGTTACATCTCCTGTGACAGGAGCACATACTCTAGCAAAGGTTACTGTGTCACCTGTACCTACTGCCTGTCCAATGGCAACATTGTTAGCATTTACTGTAACACCTGTTCCTGCACCAACATTAAAGGTTGTACCATCTAGTGTCAAGCCTGAACCTGCATCGTATACAGCAGTCTCAGCTATAACAGTAAAGCTAATGTTAGTAGTACCAAATGTAATTGTACCTGATGTGTTCATCACGTACAGTTCACCTGCACCTGTGTCACCTTCTTTTACGAAGAATGCGTCACCTTCACCTAGTGCATTCTGATCTGAAGCACCATAGCTGTCAGCATCTGTAGCACGAGTAAGAACCCAGTTAGTCGAAGCTGAACCAGTGTTGGTTACTGTGTAGACACCATTCTCGTAACCATTTGTTTGGCTATAGATAAGGACACGATCATTGGTGTTTAGTGTTACACCATCAATAACTAAGGCAGCTTGTGTTCCTGCATTGGTAAGTGTAGCACCTACACCAGATGAACCATTGTCATAAGTAGCATTCAAACTACCTGCACTATCTGGTGATTCAACACGTACTGGATCATGGTAGTGAATACCTGCAGCAGCAATCGTATCAACGTACTCTTTTGTTGCAAGTTGGCAAGCCTGGGTAGGATTACCTGTTACACATACTGATCCAAAACAAACGTTGTCTGATGTACCAACAGACTGTCCAATAGAAATGTTACCAGTTGTGTAAGTAACACCTGTACCACCTGTTAGGTGACTATCAACTCTAGCTGTTGTGAAGTACTGATTTGTACCTTCTGCTAGATCATCTGTGTCATGATTAGAAAGAGAGGAGACAGTACCAGTTACATCACCTGTCAGGTTACCTGTAAAAGTACCATATAGGTTTGTAGCACAAACACTTGATACGTTGTAGATACACTCAGAGTCACCATCTAGAGGGCCACCTAGCTGTGGTGTAGTATCTTCTGCAATTTGAGTAAGAGCATCACCAAGTGTAAATGCTGCAGAAGACCAGATAGATCCTGTGTAAACTTTAAGAGCATTATCTGTAGTATTCCAGTATAATGCACCAGTTAATAGAGCATCACCATCGTTGTCTACTGATGGGTCTGATGATTTATTGCCAAGGTATCTGTCGTCAAAGCTATCATAAGATGCAGCAGCATTTGTTTCTGAGGTTGCAGCAGCAGTAGCTGAGTTACTTGCATTAGTCTCTGAAGTAGCTGAAGCAGTTTGACTTGCTAGTGCACATGCAGCAGAAGTACAGGCTGCAGTAGCTGATTGTAAGATACCATCTACATAACACTTATTTGTGAGGTCACATGCATTGGCAGGTGTGTAGCAAGAAATAATAGGACAAGTAGTTTCTACATTTCCTGTGAATGTACCACCTGACAAAGGCATTGCTGTGGCAACACAAGTGTCTGTGTAGTTTTTAGTACTTGCATCTTGAGCAGCAGTTGGATCACCTAGACCTGTAATCTTAGATGTACCCATTGCAATGGCACCAGACATTGTGCCACCAGTCAAGCTCAGTTTAAGAGCATCCTGAGTATCTACGTAACCCTTACGAGTCAATGTATCATCTGTAGCAGGTGTGGCTGTAGATGTGGCTTTATTAGCACCAAGGGTAATATCCCCTGACATAGTGCCACCTGCACATGCTAGTTTTGTACCTAAACAAGTTGTAAGAGATGTGTAGAAGTCTGCATCATTGTTGATAGCATCAGCTAGTTCACTCAGAGTATCAAGAGCACCAGGAGCACCACCAATCAGGTTACTGATTTGTTGGTCCACATAACACTTAGTGCTTGCATCTCCATCAAGGGTTGGTGTTCCAAGAGAGGTAATCTTAGCAGAACCCATATCAAGTCCTGCAGTACCTGTCATGTTAATATCACAGAAAGAAGAGGTACCTGTTGATGTTACATCACCAGTTAAGTCACCTGTTACGTTTCCTGTAACATTACCTGTGACATTACCAGTCAGATCACCAGTAACATCTCCTGTCACATTTCCTGTAACGTTACCTGTTAGATTTCCTGTGACATCTCCTGTAACGTCACCAGTGATATTACCTGTGACGTTGCCAGTTACGTTACCTGCTACATTACCTGTGATGTCACCCACAAAGCAGGTATTGGCTGTAACTGTTGTACCTGTTATAGCACCTGGTGTAGCACCACCAATAGTAGTACCATCAACAGTACCCCCATTGATATCGACTGTAGCAAAAGTACCCTGTCCTGTCGTACTAAGTGTAGTAAAGCTACCTGCAACAGGAGTAGTGGCACCAATAACAGTATTGTCAATATTACCTGCATTAATATCTACTGTACTAAGAGTTGATGTTCCTGTGGCTTTTAGGTTAGGTGCACAGACTGTATCAGAGAAAGTAGAAACACCTGTTACTCCAAGAGTACCAGATAAGGTTGTATTACCTGTTACACCAAGTGTACCACCAACAGTTGCGTTACTAGATGCATCCATTGTGGTAAAGTCAGCAGCAGCAGGAGTCGTAGCACCAATAGTAGTACCATCAATAGTACCACCATTAATGTCTGCTGTGTCAGCTACAAGGCTGTCAATGTTTGCTGTACCATCAATGTATAGGTCTTGCCACTCTGAAGTAGAAGAACCTAGGTCATATGTGCCATCTGCAGAAGGGATAAGATCTGAGGCAACATCAGCATTTACTGTAACAGTATCACTATCGTCACTACCAAGAGTAGTATTCCCATTAACGGTAAGGTTACCCGTAATAGTAGCATTTTCATGCACCGCAAGAGTGTCAATATAACCCACACCATCAATGTAAAGATCTTTAAACTCAGCACTCGCAGAACCCAGATCAATATCTTCATCAGTGACAGGAACAATAGCTCCATCTTGTATCCTTATCTGTTCTACTGCAGCACTGCCAACATTTGTAAAGAAGTTGATCCTGTTATTGGCAGTATCAATTACTACTTTAGTAAAGTTGTTTGTGTCTGAGATCGTTGGGATATAAGCACCTTCAGCAGAAGATCCATCGTGCTTGTGTCCTGTTGCCTCATTAAAGGCTGCTAGTATCTGCTGAAATTCGTTGTTGACTGGTTCAGCTTTGATAACCTGACCAGAAACAATATCCGCAGCACTCTGTCTTGTATAACCTGCCATTTAAAGTCTATCCCCCACTCCAAACGTCACAACAATACCTTGGATACTGTGTGAAGCATTAGTGTCATTTGTAACGTATCTAAAAGATACTGATTTTCCTGAACCTGAAACATTTACCCTTTGAACTGGTGATGGGTTACCACTCCAAATTGTAGCACTGTCATTATAAATTGCTTCGTTGTAATAAGCTGCCGCACCCTCAGTACTTAGTGTAAAGTTAGTGGGGTTTAAAATAGTGTTGTCATCATAATCATAAATAACTGACATAATGATTTCACTGTCACCCTCTGATCTGAGGTACGTAGCTACAGTGTGTATAATCTTACGTTGCTCTGGGTCTTGCATATGAAGAAAAGGAGTTTGGTATAAGCTTACAATGCTATCCCCACCAAAACTATTTCCTGATTCTTGTCTGTATACTTTCCCTGTAGTATCACCATGAATCACATATTCTTCTTTATCAATATATCCACTATCTGCACAGGTAGCTTCAATACCAATCATCTGACCAAACTCAAAACCAATACCACCTTGTTGACCTAGACGTAAACCACCAAGAAGTGCATTTCCGTCTTCTACGTTGTAGAACAACCTAAACTGAGATTTTTTTCTAATGATAACAGAGGATACTGCATCAAGGTCATTAGTCAAAACAACGTCAGACATAAAAGACTGAATATTTTTAGTTAATGTTTCAAGTTGAACGTCACCAATCTTGTCTGTACCTGAGATAGGTCTTAAACCATCCTGTGATAAAAAGATTAGGTCACCACCAATTTCAATAACACTATCTGTAGCTAGACAACCAAGGTCATCTGTTACGTGTTGTACCTGCCAGTCTGAAATATTGTTACCAACAAGCCTTTTAATATTGTTAGTACCAAATATAAATAGTGAATCACGAAATGGTTTGATTGCTACAATAGGGAATCCTACGTTGATAACTCCTGCACCATCTGCAGGTGACCACTTAGTTTCATCATTGGGTGCACTAAAGTATAGATTTTGATCCTCTGCAGGATCTCCTGCCAACCACATATGGTTCTTAAAGACTGCAGCAAACTTAGGATCTGTAGGAGCCTCAGTAGCTGTTATCTGTGTGTAAGTTGTACCATCGTAGGTAGCAGCAGGGTTTACACCATCTGTCAGAATAACCTTTGGAGTACCCCAGTTGAACTTTGTAAACCTTACTTTTATCACACCTGTCATTGTAGGTGAGCCAGAAGTAGTTACTGCAACCCAAGCCTCTGTAGCATTGTCCCAGTAATAAAGATAGTTGCTACCACTGTTGGGTTCACGAGCAGCTAGGATACCATCGTTGATACCATTTACGACTGCTACCCCTAAGACCTTCTTTGCACTGTTACCTGGAACTACACCATAATCGTTGCTGTAACCACTTACACGTCTGTAACCACCTTCAATAGCAGGTTCGTAGTTCAACAAAGATATAGCAGATCCGGGCTGTAGCTCACCTTGTGACAGAACATCTCTGTTTAGGTTTAAGCCACCCTGTGCAAATACTTTAAAAGAGCCTAAGTTGTCTGCCATTAGCTTACTCTACTCAAACCTACATTAGCTCTTTCAACTACTGTTGATCTTATTCTTAGAGGTTCATCTACAAGTATTCTTCTCATAGATTTAATACCTTCTTGGAAAACACCTTGATGTACTGCAGCACTCTGCTCATTAGATCTAAACCGCATCATGTACATCATAGCACCATCAATAATTACGTGTTTAAATCTGTCAGGAATAACTGTTACATCATCGTAAGTAACTAGGTCTGAAGGAAATGACCAGTAAATATACTCAACCTCGTATGCTGCATCAGGAATAGGTGTTACTCCAAACTTCTCTTCGTTTGTTTGATAGACAAGAGTAGGAGCAGAGATACCTGTTTGATCTCCTGTGTCATCTCCTTGACGATACTTTTGGACGTACTCATCATAAGAAATAACTTTCATAGCTGTAGGAATATTAGTCCCACCTGAAAGCTGTTTAATATAGAAAGTTTGCCAGTCTGCTCTAGAAAAGTCAGAGGGAAAGTCGTACTCTCTTGTACCTGCAGTTAATGTCTGAGTGTACGTAGTCTTAAGAAAAGGCCACTCTTGGCCTGTCTGTAAGATATTTCTAATGGAGTTATTTACAGCTTGTTTAGCTAGTGCTTGTACGTTACGTACATCATCAAACCCACTACCTGCAGTAGAAAGGGTAACCTCATTAAGTCTAGTGAGTAGTTCATTAACAAGTGTAACGTAGGTTGCCATCTTACATCTTTCTTGGTTCTATCTCTGTCTTACGGTGTGCACGTTTAACATCATCAAAAGTTTTTACTACGTGGCACTCAATGTGAGTATATCCGTTATCAAGAGCAAACTTGTATCTGTTGTTTCCTATCAGACATCTGTACTTCTCTTCTATGTTCTCTGGTACAGGTCTACGTTCAAAACGTCTTATGTCTGTTTGTTTAAAGTCTTTGTCTAAGCAAACCAAGATAGGATGTATCATCCCTTTTGTTTCTAGACTTTTCTTTAGTGTAGCATCAAAGGCAGGATCGTGTCTGTTATCACTAACTGAGTTTATATTATCTAGAGGAAGGATAACTGTCTCAAACAGTTTTTGGGAGCACTTTAAAATTCGTTTCAAATCTTTTTATCTCTACGTCTAGGACTTCAAAGTATTTCTTGAAGAGGTCTATCCACCATTCCCCAGTCTCTACAATCTTGTGTGCGTTACTACCATCTGAAAGAATAGTAATAGCTTCTTTTGTAGAAATATTAAAGAACCCACCCTTCTTCACCAAAATCTGTAAGTGTTTCATTACGTTATCTAGGTAGTCTGGTTCAACGTGCTCCATTACGTCACAACAAACTACAAAGTCAACAGGGTGGGGTGGATGGTCTTTACCTCTGATTCCAGGGTCATACTCATAAACAAAGTAGTCTGGTTTCTTTTTGTTCATATAGACTTTGAATTTACCATTAGCACATCCATAGTCCAAAATACTTTTAACATCTAAGCTCTTCAAAAAACCTTCGTATCTAGGAAGCTTGTCTATACTGTGTCCACCTCCCCACTGTTTCTTAGTGAGGTCATGTGTTTCAGCTAGGACTATTTTGTATTCAGAAGAAACTAGATTCATGTGAGTAAGAGGGCCACTCTCATGGCCCCCTCCTTTATTTTACTATGCCAAGTTGTACTTAGCTGTGACCAATGCTTCTGGTCTTAGGATTTTTCTGCCGTACAAGTGCATACCACGCACGATGTCAGCAAAAGAATCTGGGTCACGGTATGTTTCAGTCTTGTTGATCTGCTCTGCAGTAGCAACGGCTGAATCATGACCTGCAACGATAACACCGTAGTTAGTGTTTTGGTTAGCTGTACCTGTTGTAGCAGCACCAGTACCAACAGAAGGTAGGTTTGAAGAAGAGTAAACTCTGAAACCATTCCAGTTGTTGATGACTAGACCGTTACGTAGGCCACCTGAAGCACCCCACTCAGATTGTAGGAAACGTGAATCTTCGTCCATCAAGATTTCCATCATGACAGGATCGATTACGATCCAACGACCATCTTTGTCAACTTGTTGTTGATCAAGTAGACGACCCATACGAGCAACCAACATTGTTGGTGAAACGTATGCTGTTGGTAGTGCAGTTGCACCTGGCAAACGTGCTGCAACAGGGATCGAATGGTCATCAGCACCTGAAGTAGTGATGTTACCAAAGTCACCTTTGTTTAGCTTGTTTGCTGAAAGCAATTCGTCAGAACCTGCTGTCGAGTTTGCTTTTGTGCCGTTAACTGTTGTGTTAACAGTGTCAGCATTGCTGTGCAATGAAGACTGTGAATAACCTGACAAGTAACCTAGAACTTCTTGGTCATGCTGATCAGCAAGACGATAAGCTGCACGGTTGGTAGCAAGGTTCATAAAATCGATGTGGCTATGTGCCTCTTCGATATCGTCCATCTTGAAAGCAAAATAGTTAGCTTTATCAATGACTAACGAGAAATCGTCATCACTAAGATCTTGCGCTGCGATGGTGGTGCCACGAGTGTATGCAGAGACTGAAATCTCAGGCTCCTTCATAATTTTCACTGTATCACCTTGGTTTGCGATCTCCCCGAAATATTCGGAGTTCGTGATGTCACCTACAACTGTGCTCTTCCTGAACGCAAGCTGCACTTTTTTCGAGTAGATGACTGGGGAAAAGTTCCCATTTGGCAGGTTGGTATAACCTGAAGCGGATGCAAAAGCCATAGTTAAATCCTCCATGATATTTGGCTTTAAGAGAAAGCTAAACACCTTTAAAGAGGCTGTTACTTTTCTAGGGTGCAGAAAGGCAATCAGTTGCGCAACCGAGTACCTACTGGGCCTATACTTGAACAGGTGGTTCTTTGTAGTTTAGACTTTTATGAAAAAGTATCTATAGAGGTAGTCCCTAAGGGAGGCTCTATATTAGATACGTGTAGTTATATTGAACACTTCTTAAGTGTCAATAGTTTATCTGGCTGCACCAGACATGTCGTAGACAAATTTACCAGAAGCCATAGCTGCTTGAATTTCGTCTTGACGAGCCTCAAACTCCTTAGCTGACATCTTGGCTACATCAGACTCTTTGATCTGGCCTGATACACCCTTTGCATCAATAGAAGTACGAGTTCCTTTGGTAACAGTAGATGCTGCAGCTTTACGAGTATTTCTTTTAGCTGCAGGGGTCATACCGTTATCAACTTTGTAAAGATCAATCACACGAATAACAGATGCAGGATCATCCATGTTTTCGTACAGAGCATCCTTAACCCATTTAGGTTGTGCTTCTGCCCAATCATGGAATTCTTCTGATTGTCTTAATTCATCAAAGTCATCGTGAGACTTACGAATAACATTTTCTGCTTTCATTCGTAGTGCTTCATTATGAGCTTCATCTAATTCTTTTAGACGTTCTTCTGCTTTACTGAACATCTCTTTTGCTTTCTTAGAAGCAATCTTTTCAACAATACCTGCTACATCTGGGTATTGTTTTGCCCAAGCCTCAATGTCTTCATCAGACTTAGGGGCAACTACTGCATCAGTAGCTTTACGTTTCTCAAGAGATTCAAGACGGTCATTCCATTCTTTCTCTTTCTCTTGCATATGTCTACGTAAGTCACCATAACGTTTCTTGAAAGACTTTTCTTCAGCACTCAAGCTTGAGTCATCTTCTTGTGTTTCGACTTCCGTGGTATCTTCTTTTTCTTGTTCTGTATTACTTGTGGCTTGTACCTTGGTGTCCTCAGTATCCGTGCCACTGGGTTCACTTTTCTCAACATACTCTTCACCACGAGCTTCAGCTTCTAGACGAGCAATCTCTGCCTCTTCTTCTTCCATACGTTTTTTACGTTGTACATGGTTAAACCCACGATCTACAAATCCTGCATTCTTAGGGGTTGCTTTAACTGCTACATTCATATCATTTTCCTTATGTTGGGGCCAGGGTTGATTCCCTGGGTAGCCTTATAGTTATATTGGATTATTTCTTTTTCTTGTTGGACATTAAGCCACCTTCGGCAGCAGCATCTCTCCAGTCAGGGTTTGATGCACTGCCAAAGAATCCACCAGACCAACCTGAAGCTTCTTGAATAGCTTTAGTTGCAGCTTTACTTGCCTCTGATTGTGCTTTAATTGCATCAGACCATGCTTTAGGATCATCAGTACTTGTAGACTGTACTGCTTGAGTTGCTGATACCCAATCATCAGTAGCAGATTTAGCTGCTGCAGTCTTTTCTGCTTGTGTCTTAGGAGTAGAAGACGTAGTTCTCCCCATAGCCTCTTCCGCTGCTGTTTGATTATCAGCAGCACTAGTATCTTGGATTGATGGTATAACGGCAGTTTGATCTCTACGTGCTCCACCAAATGAATCTTTTAATCCTGGCCCTTGCACACCTGCTTTACCATCAAAGCCTAGTAAGTCACCTAACCAAGTATCTCCAAAGTCTTTACCTTTTTTGTTAGTAGTGCCTAGCTTTTCGTTTTGGTCTGATCTATCAATTAAATTGTCAAAGAGGCTCTTCTCACCACCAAAGATACTTCCTTTACGTTTATCTTCGTATTCTTTGTCAGATATAAGTTTTCTATCTCTAGCAACTTCTAACATGTTGTTATAGTTGGCAGCTAGTTGAGATCCAACTAAGGCACCTACTGGAAGACCCATTGTGTAGGCTAGGGTTGAACCTGTTCGACCAACAATATTCATTCCCTCTAGAGCAACTTTAAGTTCGTCGTTTGTCATGTCAGCAACGTTCTTAGGTGGTGTTGTGCCAGTTTTAGTAGTAAATTGTCTGTAGTCTGTTTTGTCGTTAGAGCTACCTGTTGTATCAGTAGTCTCATCACTTGTTGTAGTAGTATCGTCTGTTTCAACACTTGGTCCTTGCTCTAACAAGGCAGCATCTTTTTGTTCTTTGGTCAACCAACCTTCTTCAATCTTATCAAGGTATAGTTGGTAATCTCTCATCATAACAAAGGATAAAACTTGGTTATCTTTAAAGAGTTCAACTACCTGCCCTTCTTGGAATGGTGTATCTCTTACATCATCTCCAAAGCCAGTTGGTAGGCTGCCATCATTTGTATAAGGGCCAAAGAGTGAGAATCCTAAACCACCACCAGTAAGAGGTTTTGATTGAACAGCAGAAAGATCTCCACCGTCATCAAACCCAAGAACAGTACCACCTTTGTTCATCATCTGTGGTTGTTGTATTGAAGTATTTCCTACAGCTTGGGGAGGTGGTTGCATGTTAGGATTAACAGAAGGAACCATACCACCTGTATTCATCTCCATAGCAAGTTCTCTTAGTGCAGACATCTCTTGATCTGTGATGGGTGCTTCATTAGCCTGTGGCCCACCTTCAGGTACAGGCTCCCCACCGATACGTCCATTAGATTCCATTTCTGCTAGACCACGTTTAGCTTCCATACGTAAGTCCTCAAAGAACTTTACACCGTAGAATCGAACAACGTCAGCAGGAACAACGTATTCACCTTCAGATAGTTGTGCAGGAATGTCATCTCTTACTTCTTCAGCTAAGGAGCCATTAGGTATTTCGTTACCTGACACTGGGTCTACTTCTAACCCATCGTCCGTCAGGCCACCGTCATTCATAAATGCCATTTCCATTTGTCTTTGCATGACTGCACCACCTTCGTTAAATGTTCTTACTCGAGAGTAGACTGGATGTTCTTTACCACGAACAGAGATAGTACCTACTTGTGGCCCAAGCTCTATTTCACCAACAACAGTTGGTCTAAGTCTTGGCTCTGTCTTAGAGTTAGGATACTTCTTTAGATTAACACCTTTAGAAAAGTCTGTTTCAATCGTGTAATAATGCTTACCTTTATTTTCAACAGAGATAAGGGTTGCAATGTCTTCCATGCCCTCAGGAGCATTTGTCCACTTCCAACCTGCTTTCTTTTTAAACAGGTTTGTTTTGATCTGTGTCTTACCTTTACCAGTAGATCCCACTGATTCAACATCATCATTAGAAACTTTGAATGATGGTTTACCGTCAGGAGATATCTTGAGAGTAGCAGCAGAAACATTTCTACCTGAGATAACTTCACCTGTGGCAGGGTTTAGATAGTCACCACCTTTTGGTCTAGCATCCTCAGGAAACATTCTTTCTGGTTTTGGAAACACAGAAATCATTTCTTGATCATATTTGGCAGGTCTTGGTGTAGTTGGAATTTGACCGTACTTATAAGAACCACCGTCAGGCATGTTAAACTCAATATCAGTAGGATCCATTTTTTTAGTAATTCTAGGGTTGTTAATCTTAACACCAGACTCTGCTAATTTTTGTTTTAACTGTTTATTTGTTAAGTATCCTTTAGCCCAGTCATCAACAGTATCTTCTAGTTTTACAATATCATCGTAGTCGTATACGTCACCATCTACAGTTTTAATTATGTCAGATACTTTATCTGCACCTTTACGTATAAGTGTTCTTGCTACCCCTTTTACAGGGCCAAGACCCAATAAGTCAGGTGCTACAGACATAGCTATATTAGATAAACTAGGGTCTTCTACGATATCTCCAACAGTTCCTACTGGGGAGGCTTCAAGACCTAGCTCTGCCATTTGGACACTCGTTGGCCTTTCTTTTCTGTAGTCACCTGTCAGTGGGCTAGTAATAAAGTCTAAAGCTTTAGAGGCAAAACCACCTTCGTCAAACCCTGAAGTTAATCTATTGTTTCCCTGCATTGGATTATAGGCTTGGTTTTCAAAAGCATTAAAGTCAAACTGTTTAGCTTGCTCATCTATAAACTTGTTAAAGTCTGGATTAACTTTTGCTAGTTCTTTGGTAAAATTGTAATCAATATTGTCGTACTGTATTCTTCTTATCCCAAGGATATGAGACTTATCAAAAGCTTTCATGCTTATAGCAGCATCTTGACCTTGCTCACCACCTAGAACACCTATGAAGTTACTACCAGGTTTGTTGACATCAAGACGATCTCCTGCATAGAAAGTTGCATGGTCACCAAGGCCGTTTCGTTTACCTCTTGTTGGGTCTAGTGTTAATCTTCCATTGGGTAGTTTTGGAAAATCAAAGATAACGATGTCACCTTCTTGAATGTCTTCTATATCAACAGGAGTACCATACTTCATGTAAGCATTAGCTCTTGTTCTATTGTACTCATTCCCTTTATCATCTAAAGGATCAGCACCAATGCTGTCTAACATGTCAGAAATAAAGGTTGTACAGTAGTAGAATGCGTCTAGGTCACCATTAAACTCTTTACCTAGAACTCTTGAGGCCATACCTTCAATAGCTTTACGACCTTCAGGAGTAGCCTTGCTAATTTTTACTTTAAAGTCTTCGTCTGCGTCACCTATCAAACCCTTGTCTATAGCTTTTTGAACAGGGCTTTGAGGTGTAACAGGTGGAGGGTTGTCTACGTAGTCTTCAGCTTTATCCAAAATTTCTTCAGTAAGACCAGTCTTCATAACCTCTGTAGGGGAAGTAGGGTTTGCTTCTGGTTCAAGCATTCTTTCTGTTTCACCTGAAACAGCAAACCCCTCTGGTCTTAACATAGGTTTTGGTGATCTGTCTCTTCTAGCCATTCACTTGATCCCTTAACGTCTTCAATCTACGTAGGGCATGAGCTTGCCCCTGTAAACGATACAGTACTTCTGGTGTGGCTGCTTGTTCCATTTGAACATGCACTTGTGTAATTCGAGCATCTAGTTCTTCAACAAATGATACCCAAATGTCTTTATTATTTACGAGTAGTTTTAAGCTCATGCTTGGGCTTGTCCTGTGTTACCTGAGAAACCCTGCTCCCCTGGTTGAGGTGCTGTTCCTGTACCCATGTTTCCACCACCAGAACCTTGGGTGTCTTGGACTTGAACACCTGCAGGTGCTCCCTGCTGTGGATTAGGTGGAGCTTTAACACCTTGTTGCGGTGCATTAGGGTCTACTTCAGGTGGGTTCTCTGCTTGGAATTTCTTTAGGATTTCAGCTTGTACTGCTGCATCCGACAAAGAGTTTGTAAGTTTATCAGGATCAAGATCCATAGACTTAGCAATCTCTCTGATAATATAATCCATTTTAGCAAAGGGTGCAAGTACAGGATTCTGTACCACACCAAGAAATTGCATCAAGCGTTGGCTACGTACTTCATTAGCCATTAAGGATTCAGTACCTTCAGCTTTAACTTCTAGATCACCCTTAATCTCAGGATCGTAGTCAAACTGCATGTTAAAGCTAAAGAATGCTTTGGCTAGTGGACCTAGTAGATAATCGTCAATGTTCTTAACTACTGTACGGATAGAGCCGTTGGCAGCAGACATAAGCATGGAAATACCAGAAGCAGTACGGCCCACACCCTGTACCCCTGTTTGACCATGTGCGAAAGATGGAAAGCCAGTTGACTCATCTGCTAATACCCTTGCCTTATCAAACATCTGCATGTTTTCTTGAGAAACGTTTTTAAATGATGTACCAAAGATAGATTGTCCAGGTGCTCCCCCCATTCTACGGAAGACCTTGCCAGGGTAGATAGAAAGATCTTGCCCAGGGGCTAGGTTTGTTTCATCAATCTCAATAAGAAGGTTACCCGAAAGTGCAGCATTATCTACACTCATACGCATAAATCCATTCATAAGGCTCTGTGTATCATCCATATTTTCCGCTATACCTACCCCAAAGAATGAGTAAGGATTAACTTCAAAGGGTACAGCATAGTACGGAAGGATAGAAGGAGTAAACGGATTCATTACAAGACGTAGGACTTGACCGTTACATACCCAGATATTTACTGATACTTGATCTTGATCTTTCAATTCTTTTGGAATGTCTACGTCATGGTCTTCTAGAATAGAAGTATCTACGTATCCCCAGAACTCAAGAACGTTAAATCTTTCAGACTTAGTTTCTTGGTCTGCATCCTCCATAAGCTGTTCCCACCACTCTTTAGTGTAGGACTCACCCATCTCGATTGCAGTATCAATAGCATTTTTGCGGAAGAAAGGTCTACGTTTTAAAGCACGTAGTTGTGAACGAGACATCTTGTGACGTTCTACAACATACTCAGCTTCGTCCATGTTGTTAGCATCTGGATCAGGGTAGAAGTTCCAGATAGAAACAGAAGAAGTCTGTGGAACAGTCTTAATCGTTGGTGTATACTCACCATCCTCTGACCAATTAGGATACTCTTTATCTACAGCAAAAGGACCTTTCATAATCCCTGTGCCAAACAAAGCAGCTTCAAATGCTGCAACACGTAGTTGCTTCTTAGCATTAGATTCATCTAGCTGATCGTGGATCTTCTTTTCCATCTTCTTAGCTGCAACCATAGCAGGATGGAAAGTAATCTTAGTTTGTGTTGTACCCGGGCCATCTTCAAGAATATCAGAGACAGGCTCAAGCTTTCTTTTCAAACCACCAAGACGTTCTTGCAGGTCAATAATTGTTTCACCCGGCTGAAGCTTCATATCCTCTGGAGAGGGCATAGGCTCTTCTTGCTGTGCTTTTCTGTTTTGCTCTTGTGTTTCAAAGTTAACAGCATCAGCAATACCCTCTGGCAAGACACTGGGGTTAATTGAAACAGGAAACTTGTTAGACCCAAAGAGAACATCTACAATCTGACCGTAAGCAGCAAGAACCTTTGTCTTAGTTACTTTAACAAAGATACGAGACTTTTCTGTTGAAGTGAACTGTACGTCTGGTCCGTAGATACCTCTATAGTTTTGGTAAGACTTAATCCAACGTTGTTCGTCAGAGTACCTAGCTTTCTCTGCACGAGAAAACCTTTCCTCAACAAGACTAACGATAGAACCTACAGTAGGATCGTCATACTCCTCAGAGTCTTTCTTGTCCTCTACAAAAGATGATTCTGAGTCATCCATGTAAAGTTCTTCTGATTCAAAAATGTCATCTTCTTCCATAGGGATTCCTTAGTAACCGAATGTTGGGTCTGATGCTTGAAACCCTGTACGTTGTGAAGCGGGATCAAAATCAAATAGACTGCTTCTAGGTCTTGTCATCACACCATACCTCAAAGCATCGTATAGGTGATCTTCCGAATTAGTATCTACATCCTCAGGGTTTCTCTTATCTAAAGGAATAGAGGGAAGCTGAGATATAAGATTAGTGCAATTAGAAAATATGACAAGCCTTGGCTCCTCTGTAAACTCGTCAACCTGCAGTCGTCTATGTATTTCGTTTTTACCTGCTACTCTAGACCCTCTTGATCTATCCGCTGGCCTCCACTTACAACCTTTTACAATCATCTGTTCAGCAAGGCTAGGGCCAGTATCACCACGATTATGCCAAAGAGAAGAGTCAAGAACTCCATATCTAATCTTCTCATCTTGTTCTATGTCCAGGATCATGTCAGCCAAATCAGTGGCTATTATCTTAGATACATACAACTCTCTGTACACAATTAGCTGTTCAGATCCTGGAACAACTGCAATCCAGACTACACCAGTATAAGACCCATACCCATAGTCACAAGCTCTGAAACGTACCCAGTTGCTTGGAATATCGAATGGTTCAACAACGTGTATACGTCTGTTAAACTCTGGGAAAGCTGATCCTTCGTTAATGTCCCAGTCACCCTCAAGCAACTGTCTTCGTTGATGCTCAGGCAGAGATAAAAGGTTGGCTTCATACATTCCATCTTCTGCTAGGTAGGGGTTATCAAAAAGGGTAGCAGGAATAAACTTACGTTTAAAAAGAGGTTGTCCCTCTCTGCTGTGGCCTTGAGGCCATTTAATTACTTCACCGTGTTCATCTGTAGCCCAGAAAGCTTTGTTAGGTGGGCTTGGATCTAAGAAGTGTTTACGAACCCATTGGTGTCCCGGACCCCCTGGGTTTGATGTTGCTCTCATGTAGAGAGGTAAACCTGAAGCTTTTGTTGCACGAAGACGTGACCTCATATAGTTCCAAGCATATGGAGTAGGCCACTGTGTTAATTCGTCAAACCCAATCCAGTTAAAGGCTTGACCTTGGTATCTCATAACATCGTCATCTCTGTCAAGATACGACATCCAGAGTGTAGCACCATTAGGGGCAACCCAAGTCTTATCTCTTTCCATGAATCGTATACCCGGTATAGCTCTTGGGTATAGTTGCTTACTTACAGAGATAAGTTCTCTAAGCTCTTCTGTACTACGACGAACAAGTAGCATTCGTGCATGTGGGTTTGTAAAGAACCTAACTGGATCTGCAACCAACGAATAGCTTTTTCCACCACCTGCTGCTCCTCCATATAGGACTTCTTGTTCTGTTGAAGCAAGGAACTTAGTCTGTGGCCCCGGATTCGGTTGGAAGATCACCTCTTGTGTTTCCACAGAAGGGGCATCGTTCTCCGTGCTCAAGGTAGATGTATTCTTCGTCTGTGTCAAGACTTCTGGTGTGCTTTCCACCAAGTCTTTCTTCTTCGATCTTCTTGCTCTTCCTTGCCGCTTCTTTATATTTTTTGGCATACTGACGGTAGTTTGAGGAGGCTCTCCGTCTTTTTTCTTCCATTCTGACACGTTTGTATAACCCTACATGTGAGATGTTTCTACCAGACTGATCAGACAACCACTTAGCTACTTGTCTAACACTGTAGTCTTGAAGGAACAACTTTGCTTTTTCTAAAAGTTCTAGTTCTTCAGGGATAGGAATCAGAAGCATTTCGTCTTCTTCATCCTGTTTGTAACCAAATGGTACGTGTCTTCCTACTCTGACAACAGGATACCATTCTCCTTTTTCACCTCGTAACGGTATCTGCCAGTCTACTTTAGTCGGGTGGTTAGCCTCTGATGCTCTTTTACTCATCTTCTTTCGCAGGTAAGATGAATAGTGGCTCTGCAGCTTTCACCTCTACCTTATCTGTTTTTGTAAATCCTGCACGATCTAGAATGTCTTTAGCTGCTAACATTTTTTCTTTTACACCTAGATCAGTAGGATCAGCCATAACAGAGAACATAGTATATGCAGCCTTAGTAGACGATTGTGCTATGAACTTCTTTGTAAGGTCTGCAATCTCGTCTGTCAAGGCATTAACAATACTTGATGTAGAAACACCTTCAGCATACCCTGCCAGTTTTTTAGCTGTCACAGGATCTCCCCTAGCCTCGTCAAAAAGGACATCAAGGAACTTCTGTTGTTTCTCTGTTAGGTTTCTAGCCATTATGCCACCATGTATAATATAAATCCAAGAGTACCAAAACCTAGTAGTAATAAGAAACCTGATATTGTCCAAGTAATTATTGCTTCTTGTAGTTCTGCTTTACGGTATTCTTGTTCTTTCTTTTGTTTACGAATCTTGGCCTCGATTGCCACTAGCTCGTCCCATGCTGATGGCCCCATCGTGAAAGATATATAATCCTTCAATTCTTTTCTCATGGCCTCTGCTTTTCGTTTGGCTGCAAAAACTTCCAAACTTTCGGCCTCTACAGAACCTCCAATGGACTTCCACCAAGGGGGATTCTTAACTTGTTTTTCAGCCTGACCTAGATCAGACATATGCCCTGCCCACTTAGTTAGTTGACTGGACATATCCTGAAGATCTTTTCCTACAGCAAAGCCTTTTTTAAGGGCATTGAAGGCAACAGTGGCCCCTGAAATTATAGTAACTGGGTCCATTTGCCTCCTCCCAAAGACTTATTAGACTTTATTTTTTATTGACTACAAACTCGTATAATGTTTCCGCTTGCTTCTTAACTTCTTCTGGAGTGTACATTGTAGGGATGTATCTTTTCCAAGCTTCTAAAGCTAGTTCAGCATTGTCTTTGTACTGCTCCATAGCTGCGTATGCTAGTTGAAGCTGTGTGTCATATGTTTTGTCTAACATTTCTTTTGACATAGCCAAAAGGTCTGTACGTATTTGATACGGATTAGAGGTATATTTTTCCATGTGTGTGTCCTTGTGTGTTGTGTTTATAGTGTGTTGCCACGAACTATTCTTTTAATGTCACCACGACCAATACCTAGATCGTTAAGTTCTCTGTCTGACATTCTCCAGAGGTGCATCTCAGCAATACGAGCATTTGCTTGGGCTTGTCTTGCTTCAATCATTTTATTTAGTAATCTTTTAAACATTTTCTACTCCTATGTGTTTAACCCTTCATGGGCAGGAGTAGTTATATGTTATTAGTTATACTATACTATTGATAAAAATGCAACCCCGTTACCCTACAGGAACAAATGTCTCCGTTACAGTAAGAATGGTGTCTATGTGTCCTGCAGAAGTTGGAGTCACTTGTATCTTGTCTCCAGGCTGCAGAACTAAATCAATATTGGTAAAAGTTATATAGTCACTGGCATTAAGACTTTTACCTTTTAAGAAGTGAGAAGTATACGAATCTGCTGCTACATACCACTCTAGTTCAATACTATTAGTAGCTCCACCACCATTTACAACGTGAATGAAAGTAACCTCTGCTGTAGCATTAGCAGGGCAAACATACACGTCTTCTGTAGATGTACCTGAATTGTGACCATACACTGACCTAATACGTGCAGGTTTACCTTGCTGAGTAAAAGACATTACTTCTTAATCACTTTCTTGATTGTTTTGACTACCCAAGCCTCGTTGACTTCAGTATCAGGATCGTCAGCAATGAAGTGACCGTTCTCATCACGAGCACGTTCCATTGCTAACTCTTCCTTTACTTTAGCTTTTTTCTTAGGAGCTGCTTTCTTCTTTGGCTTATCATTTCCTGCAATGAAGTCAAGAACGGCAGCATCTTTAGTCTGCCATTCTCCATAGACTTTTTCAGCTAGAACATCACCACGAGGGCCAATAACTCGATCACCTTCTAGTCTCATCTAAACATTCCACCTTTTCTGTAGTCGTTATGTCCAGTTCTACGTCTTGTGTTTAGACCACCACTTGAATAGCCCTTCTTCTTCTGCATACCACCTTTAGAGTTTCCAGACTTCAAAGAACCTTGGTAGGCTTCCATAGCCTCTTTCATGGTGCCGTATTTGCTACCATTTTCTTTGTACCAAGCATTAAACTTTTGACCTGCAGACTCTCTTTCAGACTTACCAGACAATTTGTCTTTAGCTTTTTGGTTAGCTTCGTTAGCTGCATCCACTTCATCTTTTTCAGCTTTGGTCATCACACCATATCCTGCACCTGCAGACTCTGAGCCTGGACGTAGCTTAGGACGTGGAGAAGAATCACGAGCACTAGCTCCACCAATGTCTTTACCCTTGGCATTAGCCCAAGCTGTAAGTGCTGAACCTTTGTACTTACCCTTGTTCTTTTTCTTCCAAGCATCCAACTGCTCTTTGGTGACAGCAAGTTTCTTTTTACCGTCTTTACCCATGAAGTACATTGATCCTGCTTTTTGTGCAGCAGCCACACTTGTGTAATCTTTATACGAAGCCATTATTCACACCCTCTAATTCCAGTATCTAATTTTCCAGTGGAGTGAACTAATCCACCGTGTTTATATCCGTGCTTTGCACCTTTCATCATTGTACCATCTGGCATACGATGCATTGCTTGTCCACCTTTCTTGTAGCCCATTTTCTTGGCTACCTCTGGTGCGGCTTTCTTCAAAGCTTTCATTCCTTTGTTCATGCTCTTTCTACTCCCTGTAACATTGTGGTTCCACTAGGGTCAGCTCGCACAGTATCTCCTGCAGTTAAGCATACATGAAGTTTATCATGTACATAATATGATGACGCATAAGGCATGTACATGCATTGGCCATTTATTACTCCGTAAGCATTACTAGAAGTATTCCACAAATAACCTTCAAAACTTTTTTGTGCAGGTACTGTGTACATAAGTTGATTACCTGAACCAACACATGTTACACTTGTTGATCCTTGGTTTGACGATGAAAAGCCCATATTAAAATTCCCCTAAATTGCTCTATATTTCTTTACTTTTTTAGCTACACCTTTGGGCTGTGCTACAAACTGTTTACCCTTAGCATTGCCTTTTGCTTTTGCTGCGTTAGTTGCAGCATTTACTGTTGATTTCTTTTTTACAGCCATTACGTATTATTTCCTTCAACCTTGTGGCAATGTGGTACAGCATAAGCACCCCCTGCTCTTATGTTAGAAGCTATTACTTCTGCTTCTTCTAGACAAGATTGTTCTGTATAGAACGGTTCTGGTTTTGCTATAATCTTACAGGACAGGGCCATAGGATCAAAGCAGACGAGTAAGATCCCAACCCACATAATATCACCACTTTACTTTGTCTGCCCAATACGCAGCAGACATTTTACCTTTGTTAATGTTCTTTGAATGACGAGCTTTAAACGATTTCCTGCGGTTTGCATACGAATCAGACTCACCCTGCTTTTTGGGAGAGCCAGATACACCTTGTTGCCCAAAACGGATAAGCTTGTACTTACCACCCTCTGAGGCCATGACAACATGAGACTTAGTTGGGTGCTTAGGAGTTTTCTTAGGTTTGTTAACACCAGATAAACCCTCCCTCTTCATTATTGCTTTGACTCGTTCAGGTACTGCCATGTTAACCTCTGATTAATTTGTAAGGGGAACGTGGGACGTTCACTGTCTTACCCTTACTACTTTGATCTATACCTGTCGTATTTAGGATTATCTTTACGTCCAAATAATCTTAACACAAAATTCATGAAACCCCTAGCCATTTCTGTAGGTGTAGGCAACAACCAACCCAGTATCAGTAGTACGATAACCCAAGGGGGTATGTTTGTGTTAAATATCTCTAGAGTTTCCACAGAACCTGTCTCTACCTCTTTTGTTGTTTGAACAACATCTCTACCTGCTGTAATCTCTTCTTCAAAGGTTACTGCAGCCTGTCGATTCTCTTTGCCTATCTGGGCATTGCTGTTGACTGTAGGCCCACCAGATCCACCAAATGGAAGTAGGGAGGTTAGACCACACCCAGATAAAAATAGGAAGAGAACTAACCATCTCATTTGTTTCTCAGTGTTTGCTCTATACTGTCTAATTTCATAAAGATAGCTTTGATGGTTTCTTTCATCTCTTTCATTTCTCTGTCGTGATGCAAAGCCCTTGACTCATGTTGGGCTTGGATGACTGCAATATCTCTTTCGTTCTTTGTAGACTTGTTAAACAAGACCCAGACTACAACAACGATAGGTGCAATAAGCCACTGCATAAATATGTCAATCATCTCATACATGGTTTACATCTTTATATCACTAGGGCTTCAAAGTGTGGGGCATCGATAAAGGGTGTTCTTCCTTCTGCGTTACGTCTTGCTATGTAAGAGTTCATCTCTGCTTCTGCATCATAAGGGTACTGTCTAATATCACCTTCAGACCAGGCTGCTCCCCATCTTACGTGAAGACCTACTTCTCTTGCTGCTTCTGCCATAGCATCACAGATGTCGTCATAAAGCTCAAGATCCCAAGAAACATCTGAGCCAACGTAGGCTACAAGGTCTACAGCATGACTGTATCCATCTTCTTGAGGTAGATGTTTGGAGTTCATAGTTTGAGACTTACCATCTGCTACAAGCTTCTCTTGTTCTTCGATGGTTCTGACCCCACAGGTCACACCAAAATCTACCCTAGTAAGCTCAATAGCTTTCTTGACCACCTCTACTAACTGTGGGTGGACACCCTCTAGCCTATCTAAAGATCTTTGTGAAAGTTTAAATGCCATTTTATTTTTCCTATTTACTCATTGCCATTTTGTTGCCCATTGGCTTACCTGCCATGTATGCTGTTGCACCCATGTAAGCAGCTACTACACCAGTCTGAGCTATATAAAATAAACCTAAGAGGTCAGCTAATGCTGCTACTCTTGAGTCTGACATCATGGGGGTAAACAAAAAGATAGTGAATATGATCATCATCCCCATTGCTACCCAAGCCATAAACTTTTGAGACTCTGCTTTCTCTTCACGTAGCTCTATTTCAAGCATACGTTCTTTCATAGCTACTTCTTCTGCTGTGATCTTACCGTCACCATCTATATCAAAGTCCACTACCATTATTCCCATTCTCTTTTTCTGTCAGGATCTAAAACATCTTGCCTACGGAGCATACCTTCAAGGTACATTGACCTCTCCATTCTATCTAGGGATACCCAGTGGCCTGTAGACTCATAGTAAGCTCTACGAATATAGAAGACATCAGAACGTGGGATGTGTACCCTACGTAATTTCTTTTCGTTTCTGTCTGCTAATGCTTTGTAGAACTCTTCTAGTACTGAGTCTGACTCAAAGTACTTTACTCTTTTATTCATATTTTTACTTATGTTGTGTAGTTGTACGTAAAGTACCCTATAAGTCAACCTAAGACTTTCAATTTTCTGTCGAAAATAGGACAACAAAAGATGATATGGGGTACTATTAGTATATCTATTAGTATTATATGTATTTATAAGTATAAAAGGTAAAAGAATAAATACTAATAGTATTACTAGTAGTAGTATATACTAATAGTTATACCCCCGACAAGTATAAAACAACAAGAAATACCCCCAAAGAGACAACATGTCACACTTTCTTAACTGTTACCTTACCTTTCTTGTAGTAATACTGGCAGATCCTTCTAGATGTTGTCCTCAGAAGGATGTACCCCCGGTCATCATAGAGGTAATACAGCTTATCTCTTTTGATTATTCTCATACCAGTAGTTATATTCATGCTTAATTATTGATCAAGTGTTAACCACAAGCTTAACAAAGTGGTTAACAGTCCAAAAATACCCCTCTCTGTCAACGGGCATATATACGTAACGTATACCCGGGGGGTGGCCATGCCCCATAAGGATATATAGTTCGATATTAAACTATTAGTTTGTATCGATTGTTTAACGTTAAACTATACTTTCGGATAATTTTGTTTAACATTAAACTAATTTCAGTATGAAAAACGTTTAGCATTAAACTATTATTGGTTGAGTGTTAAACTATTAGTTTTATGTATACCCTAACCCCTAAAGCTTTTGCAGTATTAATATATATACCCCTAGAAAAGAACGAATCAGGAACATCCAGGCCGACAGAACAAACAGAGAACAGGTCCTGTTTTCCCAATATTTATTTATATCTTTTTTTGATTTATTTTCTAAGCCATTGAAAACAAACAATTCTTTTTTGTTGTCAGCACCCGGTTAATTTCTTAACCTGTATTCATCAACAGCAAATAGGTTAAAACGAGAAAACAAGATAAATATAGTATGGTGGGATTGATCATCGGTTAATGATCGTTGAAACAGTATCTCAATGCTTTCCAGCCTAACGGATTGAGTTTATCTTGAATATCGGTGCCAAGTCGCAAACCCCCGCAAGAAAATGAGGGAATTAATCAATCCCAAAAAGCTAGTAAGTATTCTTACGAGTAAGTCGGACAGTTGGCAGTTACACTGACAAAACGACAGCATGGACGTGAAAGCCCGTTCTCAAGCGCATGGAAACCGTGATGACGATTGCCGATAGGAAAAGTCTTGTTTGTTTTGTGGATGCATCAATTCCTAAGGTAAGCCAACTTGCCCTTGTTCTTGAAACATGGGGAAAAGATGCATCTTGATAAACTAACAAGGAAGGAAACATGATGAAAACATATTATGTTTATAAAGGCTTTGCACCAACGGATAAACCTGCACTTGCAATCATTGCACCAAACGTAGGCAAGGAACGTATGGTCAAGGAAGTCAAAAGGCTACATGAATTGCATGGACATATTACAATCCGTAATGGTTTAGGTGGTTTGGTTTCAGAGATGAGGGACGGAAAAATCATTCCGTTTGGAAAGTAAGGAAGGAAAGAAAATGTCTAAGTTGATCCAAAAATATATGGCTGATCCGACAGAAAAGAACCTGCAAGCCATTATTAAACACGACAAAAAACATCCGTTTTCTTGGATGACGATATCAAAAGAAGAAGCAGAATTTATGAAAGGGAAACTGTAAAATGTATAAACGTGACGTGAAAGCAATCATTGAAATATGTGAGGCAAAGCAATCTGTTTTACCTGCAGGTACATTCGTATTGACCACGATACAATCGGCACTGTTTCAATGTAAAAACCAGATCAAAGATACCAACGTGAATGGTGCAAACTCAAAGTATATGTGGGGCAAAAAAGGTGATGGCTACGACTACCTACGAAAACATGATGCATTCTTGTGGGGTAAGGTCAACCATATCAAACAATCAATGGGTACAGATAGTGTGGAAGCTTGTGTTGCCGCAATAGAATTATTCTTGCCAGTACCTAATCTTGGAATGGTCAAGGCTGCATTCGTTGCCCAATGTCTAGGGTTCAATGTGGCATGTATTGACAGCCACAATCTCAAACGTTTGGGAATGAATGAAAACCAAGTCAAGCTCGGCAAGGTAAAACCAGAAACACGTACCAAGAAAATCGCAGCGTATGTAGAGATGACACAAGAACAAGGGTCTGAATACTGGTGGGATAGTTGGTGTGAATATGTAGCGGGTAATCAAGCAAACCGACAGCTTGACACAGGTGATGTTGTCAGTCGTTACCATGTAGAATGTGTAGACCTAGTGGAGGTGAAATAAGATGTTCAATATCAGCACAAGAAAAGTAGGTGGAATTAGATTTGTAAAGATTGGGAAGCTTTGCTTCTCATTCTGTACCACACAAAAATACAGACCAATCGGAGGGTAACATGGAAAAGATATCAATTTTTCTTTTGTTTCTAATCAATGGGTTAGCTATGTTTGTTTGTGCAATGGCACCAATCATACTTGACCAAGGTGAAGCAATCATCGTAATGGTTACGATATTCGTAGTCACGATGTTAATAAATTATGTAATGTGGAAGGACGTATAAGATGGGATACAACGGACATAAAGATTGGGATCACTGGAATGTTTCTTTGTGGATCAACAACGATGAAACAATCTATGGGGCAGCTTACATTATGGTGTCGCAGATGGGTGCCAAGAAAGCTTCAAGTGTACTAGCCAAGACACTAGCAGGGACAAAAACACCTGATGGTGCCAAGTATACTTACAACAACATCTATTCAACATTACTAGACATGGAGGTGTAGAGATGAGCAAAGTAAATGCAATGTATCAAGACAAGGTGGAAGCTGAGTATGAACGAGGTGCAAAGGATGCTTACTACGGACGCAAGCGAACACCTAACAGATCAGATGTGTACCTGATGGAATCCTACTTGGAAGGGTACGATGAAATGCCATACGGAGAAAAGGACTACGGCTATGACGAATGAAAAGAAACAAAAGATAATCAAACTTATTGGTGACCTTGGATGGGACTACGACAGACTGTCTAGCTCAGGGCAAGAAGTTTACAATGAACTGTGTGATCTATTGGGGATACAATGAAATGACTAATTATGAAAGCAAAGACAGACAGTGGTTTGCACTAAGTTGTTTAGGTAACTTGCACCACCTAGGTGACTGTGGGGATTTTGACGCAGCAGAAGAAATAGCAAATGACTTAGGGTTAGATGCAATATGGATTGCTGATGCAGAAACAGTTAAGCAATGGGCAGACACAATCAGAACAACGATGGATAAGGTAGCATAAAAATGAAGAACGGACACCTATACAACTCATTCATCTATGAACCACCAGAGTTTGAAGAAATCGAGGACGGTCAATGGGTACTTCCAAACACCAACGTTACCATACAAGATTGTAAGCACTACGCAGGATGCTATGCAATCAACAAAGATTACCCCGACTATGTGGTGGAAGTAGGCACAGCAAAGACACTAGCACAAGCTAAGAAAATGGCATTGGAGATACTATGACACAGACACGAACAGGATATGTAACATTTAAGGAACGGCCACATTACAAATACAGACAAGGTGAGTGGTTGTTTGAGGATGGTAACCAATTATCTGAAACTTTTGATAGACTGCAAGATGCGGAAGCATACGCACAGGAAGCTCTTGAACTAGACTTGGTGGATCACGTTAACTTCTATCAAAAGAATGGACGATACAAGAAAACAAAGAGCAGCCCTTACTTGTTCAAGTCACGAGAAGAACTGGTGATCATGGCTAAGAAGTATAGAAAGTGGTACAAAGAAGAAAGAGTGAGGAGATTTGATTACGATCAGAAAGCATGGGAGGCTAGGTACTATAAAGAGCAGACCATTGAATACAAAAAGAAAGCAGACAAGTACTCAGATTTGCTCCTTCAATGGACACAACTTAAGGTACAACTAAAAAGGATTTTAACTGATGAGTGAAGTAAAAGAGTATACATTCACACCAGAACTAGCAGTACAGATATGTGAACAGATAGTATCTGCTGACGAGTTTGAAGAGACTGCAGCTTGGCAGTACCTGATAGACACAGGACTAGCTTGGAGATTGCAAGGATGGTTTGGACGTACAGCCAAACGTTTGATTGACGATGGGTACTGTACATTCACAGACAGAGCAAAGGAGGAACAGTGATGTCTAACAAGTTTGAGAAAACATTTGCTGCAATCTCAGGACATTTCCTGACACAGCAACTACCTGACAACTGGCAGGACGTACTGAACAATGAAGAACTAGAGGAATGGTTTGTTGAGTGTGCTGTAAGCACCTATGAGTACTGGGATTGGCAGCAAGTATACGCAAAGATAGCCGCAATCACAGAGACAGTATTGGAGTTGGAGGGATGATGGAACTGACAGAGAATAACAAAGTCTCTTGGACAGAGACAGTATGGAATGCACTACAAGGATTCCGTGAAGACTGCATCTCAACTGATGATGAACTGTGGGATGAGATCTGCACAGCTATGAGATGGATAGAGGAGGACCTTGGAATAGATTACGACAAAGATGGAGATGCATATGAACGTACTTAGTTTGTTTGACGGAATGTCATGTGGTCAGATAGCATTGGATCAGCTTGGCATTCCAGTAGATAAGTATTTCGCAGCGGAGATTGACAAGCACGCAATCAAAGTTGCCAAAGCTAACTATCCTGACACGATACACCTTGGTGATGTACGTGACATTCAACCTGATGACCTACCAAAGATTGACCTACTGATTGGTGGGTCACCTTGCCAAGGCTTCAGCTTTGCAGGACAACAACTTAACTTTGATGATCCAAGATCCATGTTGTTCTTTGAGTATGTCCGACTGCTCAAAGCTCTCAACCCAAGGTATTTCCTACTTGAGAACGTCAAGATGAAGAAAGAATCACAGGATATCATCAGTGAATATCTAGGTGTGGAACCAATCGAGATCAACAGCAACCTAGTATCTGCACAGAACAGACGCAGACTATACTGGACAAACATCCCTGTTGACGGTCTACCAGAGGACAAGGGCATAGTCCTGGCTGACATCCTAGAAGATGGATTCACAGATCGTGACAAGTCCTACTGCTTGGATGCTAGTTACTACAAAGGTGGTGGAGCATCTAATGTACGGCTGTACTTTGAAAAGAGTAGACGACAGATTGTATTCGGATCAGGTGACAACAGACTAGATGTAACAGGTGCAAGGATTGTCAACCGTAGGTTAGACAAAGATGGCAAACGTAAAGACAACGATAAGAGTATCAAGCTACAGGCTAGATTAGAGCTACGTAAAGATAACAAAGCAGGTTGTCTTACAACAGTACAGAAAGATTCTGTTGTTGCAAAAACAAACTCAAGTGGAATGAACATTGTAGGTGAAGCCAACATCAAGGGTAGAGAATCTATACGCAGAGTGTACGGTACAGACGGTAAGTCACCTACCCTGACAGCTTCAACAGGTGGGCATACTCAACCTAAAATCCTACAGAAAGCAAGGGGTTACAACAAAGGTGGATTGAAAGCCTTGAATGGTAAGACACCTACCCTAAGTACTAGCAGTTGGGAACACAACAATCACCTGACACTAGACGAAGGAACAACGTGGAGGAAATTATCACCAGTGGAATGCGAGAGATTACAAACCGTACCTGATGGGTACACAGATCATGTGTCCAACACCCAACGTTACAAGATGCTTGGCAATGGTTGGACAGTAGACGTTATCAAACATATCATGAAGGGAATGATAGCATGACAGTACTAAGAGAAGCAGACCTAAGCCACGGTTGGTCAGCCCGATTCAATGCTGATGGTACACTAACCATTGACCATGTAGACAGCACAAAGGTCCTGACTATTCCACGAGAATCAGTTGAAAGACTACAACGAATTGTCCATGATATAAGAGAGGAGAAAAAGCAATGACTTATATTTGGGAAGCAGAGTACACACAGTGGGACAAAGAACGTCAGACGTACAAGCCTTTGTACTCACTGTACCATAGCTCACATATGAAAGCACGTAAGGCTATCATAGACCACATCCACTTCGTCAGAGGTGAGGACAGCCACACAACCAACGACTACTCAAAAGGTTTCTTCTCTATCACATCTGGTAGTGGTGAGACACACTGCCTAGTCAAACGTCATAGACTACAACGATAGGAGGACAGCATGTCTAAGAAATGGATACGGATCTACTGTACAGATCATGAAGGAACCCGATATAATGAGGGAACCTATGGTGAGGAGTCCGAATGGGAAGACGTTTGGTGTGACCTGTTAACAGCAGGACACACTGTCACAGTGACAATAACTAAGGGTTCAGTACAACAGCAGAACTACACAACAAGGATGTTAATGTGATGGAACCCTGGATTGTACTTATATGCTGCGTAATATTTTATGCATGGCTCTACCGTCAAACAAACCTGTGACAATTTGTCATTCTTGAAATGAAAAGACGACTCGATATCTATACTAATAGTATTACTAATATCTCTTATACTTTTAATAGATATAAATACTATTAGTATTACTGTTAGTATAGGAGATAATAGTGGAAGAAAAAGAATATAAGATGTTACTAGAGATCCTTAATAACGAGGATCCAGATGGACTGTTGAAGAAAGTTATGTTGACCAACAGTGAACTGATGGAATCAGTTTACGATCTTCAAGAGTTCATGGAAGAACAAGGTCTAACAGCAGACCAGTTTCATAAATGGAAAGAACAAAAAGATTTGAGGATGTACCATTGAATATTTTTATACCAGAGCCTGTGACTATTCTTATTGGTTTGTTGTCCTTTCTTGCAGGGTTTCTGTACCGACAGTACAACGACAAGGAAGATATAGCAGATGCCTACGAGGAAGGATTTGAAAAAGGATCTGAATCTGTTGTCAAAGCTCTGTCGCAATTAACAGGGAAGGACATTCAGATTGACTGGGATAAGGACTACATGGGTAGATGATCCACACGATGACGTAACTTACTGGGTAGGAAGGATGTGTTATGCGACACCTAAATTACGAGAAGGAAAAGCTGATCAGCCTAGAGAAATATGTGTCAGACCTACAGAAAGATGTAGATGACCTAGAATGGGAAGGAAACTTTCAACGTGCTGACCTCTTGAAACGATGGCTTGATGAAGCTAAATGTATGAGGGATGCAGGTGAGGTTTGGTATCCTCTGTTTTAACAATACCACCCTTAGCTCAACTGGATAGAGCAACTGCCTTCTAAGCAGTAGGTTGTAGGTTCGAGTCCTACAGGGTGGGCCAGTAACAGAAAGGAAATAACATGGTCTGGGTTTTAGTCTGGATTCAAATGACAGCAAGTCAAGGGGTTGAGTACTACCAGATCAATTCCTTTCCAAAGAAAGAAGAGTGCACAGCAGCACTGGATAAAGCGCAGGTTATGCTCAACCATCAGGGTGAGGCAGTAGTTTGCTTGGAGGTAACAGTTAAGTAATGCAACCGAAAGATAAACCGAAACACATTCGTATTAAGTATGAACCAACACAGAAACAGAAACAGGTGGAGTGTAGGTTGTATGGTAAAGACTTTATCAACATGGCAGAGGCCGCAAGATACTGGGGTATCTCACACTCTTGGGCAAGAGAACAGATAATTAAAGGATGGAACACAGAAAGTTTTCCACGTAGAGCTAGGAAAAAGATATGACTGGAGTGATTGGAGTAGAAAGAGTTGAAGAACACGAAGATGGTGGGGCTACTTATCAGTTTCACCTTGATCCTAACTGTGCCAAGCTCCTTCAGGAGGAAGGATTGAAGCTAGTTATGTACTGCGCAGCAGCAAAGCTAGACTTGCAAGTTGTTTATGACTTTATAGCAGACCATATAAAGTATGAAGCAGACAATCTGACAGAGTATGAGTTCGGTACTGATGACACAAACAAGTGTGTATCTTGTGGTAACCCATCTAAAGAAGAATTCTGTGAGTTCTGTTTGAAGGAGGAGTGACACATGAAAAAAGATACTTGTCAGGAGAGGCACAGTACTTATATAAGATATATGACAAAGGAAGAACGTCAAAGAGCAAAAGAAAAGGAACAGTGTAATGACAGCAGTAGTGAACAGCAACGGAGAGATATCACATCAGCCTTGCCCCTTCGAGGATTGTGCAAGCAGTGATGCTTTCTCTTACAACATCAACAGCAAGATTGGTAAGTGTCACTCCTGTAATAGAGGCTACCCCAACTCAGCTAAGAAGTTTGATTGGGCTGAGTCTACTTACCCTCCCCCTCCACCGAAGGTAGACCTACGTAACACCAAGATCATTACTGGTAGGTTCAATGACATTCGTGGCCTGGATGAAGACGTAGCAAAGCTGTACAACATTCAACTGCAGTTCGGTGAGAACAACACACCAGTACGTTACGCATTCAAGTATCCTAACAACGTCAAGTATCGTGGCTATGCGGAGAAGAAGTTCTGGACTAAAGAACGTGGGTCACCTACGGATCTGTTTGGTCCTGACTTTAACGCAGGTTCAAGCAAACGTCTGTACATTACAGAGGGTGAGTTTGATGCAGCCAGTCTATACCAGGTACTAGGTAAGTCATACCCTGTTAAGTCATTGCCAAGTGCTTCCCTGTCAGAGAAGTTCTTGAAGGATAACTTTGAGTACATCAATTCATTCTCTGAGGTTGTGTACGCAGGTGAGTTATCTGATGCTGCAGGTAAGGCCGCAGCGCAGAAGCTTTACAGCATGATGCCTGAGAAGTTTTACTACGTACCTATGTCTAAGTGGAAGGATGCCAACGAGTTCTTGATGGAAGGTGATGCTGATGATTTGAAGTGGGCAGCACTCAAGCCTCAACGGTTCAGCCCTGACAACTTCTTTGTTGGTGATCTTGAAGTTGAGAAAGCTATCACAACAGAGAACCCATACGAGTATGTACCCACTGGACACACAGGAATTGATGACAAGATCCGTGGCCTTGTGAAGGGTGGTCTTACATTCATCAAAGCACTACGAGGTCAAGGTAAGACTGAGCTAGTCAGATACTTTGAGGTTGGCCTACTCAGACAGAACACTCGTGTTGCCCTGCTCCACATGGAAGAGATGAAGTCTACAACCTATCGTGCTATGGCAACCTATGAGCTAGGCCACAACGTCCGTACCAAAGAGGATGCAGAGGCCACAGGTTTTACTGAAGAGCAGGTGATCCAGGCTGCACAAAAGATGTCGGGTAATGAGAACACTGTAATCTTTGAAATGCAATCACACGATGATCCAATGCAACTGTTGGAGTATGTACGTCTTGCATCTACAGTGTATGGTGCAGAGTTTATCTTTATTGATCACGTTCAACGTCTAGCTTACCTGTCTAACTCAGGTGTGGATGCTGCCACCAGTACCTTGACTACCCTTGGTGCACGTATGGCACAGCTTGCTAAGGAGTTGAACATTGGTGTTGTCTTTATCTCTCAGGTTAACGAGGATGGACGTACCAAGTATGCAGCTTCCCTTGAAGAAGAGGCCATCATCTGTATCAAACTTAACCGTGACACAGAATCTGATGATGAGATAGTACGTAACACTACTCAGTTTATCGTTGACAAGAACAGACCTTTTGCTAAGTTAGGTAATGCAGGATCAGTCTTCTATGATCCAGACACTACTATCTTGGAGGAAGTACATTGGGACGTATGAAGATAGTCGTTAGTGATATAGAAACTAACGGACTAGAGGGGAGTGATAAGCTGTGGTTGTGTGGTGGAAAGGATCTCACAACAGGTGAAGTACACAAGTTTGAAAACTGCCATGAAGATCCTGCGGCTAAGGCTTCAGCTATTGAATGGTATGAATCTGCTGACCTGATTGTTGGTCACAACTTCATTCAGTTTGATGCACCCATGTTAAACAAACTACTCAAGCCTAGACTAATTGATCCAAAAAAAATCGTAGACACTTTGGTTATCAGTAGACTTGTGGACTACGACATTGACACCCCCAAGGGTGCACAGTTTCCTCACAGCTTACAAGCTTGGGGGATCCGACTAGGTAAACATAAAGGAGACTTCCATGAATTTGATAAGTTCAGTGATGAAATGGTTGAATACTGGTATGGAGACATCGAGGTTACTCATGCTCTTTATGAACATTTCTCTTCTGTTATTTGGGATAATGATTGGAAACTTTCTCTGAGAACAGAACACGATGTACAGATAGAGCTAGTACGTACACAGTACTACGGCTTTCAGTTTGATAAGAACAAAGCAGAGTTTCTTCTCAATTCAGTACAGCAAAAGATGAAGACATTGGAAGAACAATTCCAAGTAGACTTCCCACCCAAGATGGAAGAGGTCAACCGTTTGAAGTACCGACTAAAGAAAGATGGTACTGAAATGGCTACAGTAACTAAAGCCAAAGAACGGTATGCTCTAACCACCATTGATGGTGAGGATCTAGTCTGTCATGATTGGATATCATTTAATCCCGGATCATCCAAGGATCGTATTGATGCACTGTGGGACGCAGGTTGGAAACCTGTAGACAGAACCAAAACAGCTATCAACTTTGCACGTAAGAAAGTTGGTGACCCCTATGGTAAATCTGTGGAAGCAATGGATCAAGAATTTTACGACAACAAGAAAGCTGACCTTGATCGGTACGGTTTCACAGTATCAGAGGCAAACCTTGGCACACTGCCTGAGGATGCCCCCACAGGAGCCAAAGCTCTAGCACAGTGGTTGACCCTTGAGGGTAGACGAAGTTCACTGGTGGAGTGGATAGGCCAGTGTAAGGACGACTCACGTATTCATGGTAGGATTCAGAGCATTGGTGCATGGACTGGACGTTGTGCTCACAAAGATCCTAACACAGCTAACATATCTTCACCATTCCACGGTGATGCTAAGTCACCAGTAGAAGAGGTAAAGAAACAATATGATTTACACTTACGTGCTTGTTGGACTGTACCTTCTGGTTCTTGGTTGGTTGGCACTGACGCTGATGGTATTCAGTTACGAGTATTAGCCGACTACCTTTGGAGACACTTTGATGCAGACCAGTATGCACAAGCTATCATGGTGGGTAAGAAAGAAGACGAGACAGACATCCACAACCTCAACAAGAAAGCCTTGGATGTACCCAACGGTACACGAGACATGGCTAAGACTTTCATCTATGCTTGGCTGCTAGGTGCAGGTGTAGCTAAGACAGCACAGATCCTCAAGGTCAACATGAAAGAAGCACAGGATGCACGTACTCGATTTGAGATGTCTATTGATGGACTCTACAATCTAAAGAACAGACTGATTCCCTACGTAGCAGAACAAGGTTACTTCAAAGGGTATGACGGACGTAAGGTTGTAGTACCCAATGCACACAAAGCACTAGCAGGTATCCTGCAGAATGGTGAGGCTTGTCTCATGAAGCACACACTCCTACGGTGGCATGACGCAGCACGTAAGGAAGGTATCAACTTCAAGATGGTTGGGTTTATCCACGATGAATATCAAGTAGAGGTCATAGGCACAGAGGAAGAAGCCAAACGTCTTGGTAAGATACAAGAACAGTGTATGCTTGAGACTGGTCAGGAACTAGGATTCAAGATACCTACACCTGGTTCATCTGACATAGGAAAAAATTGGGCAGAAACCCATTGACAACATTAACTATAAAGACTACATACAAGAAACGTAAGTAAAGGAGGGCAAGATGCCATCAACACAACACGAAATTAAAGGTATGATTGAATGGGCTAAAGTGTTTGAGTCCAACCGTGACCGTGCAGAGTTCCACAATGAGACTGACGGTATGTATAAGGTAACGGTTCATACTGATGAAAAGACTATGAAGACTTTGCAGAAAGCAGGTCTTGGTAAAAAGTTTACAGAAACAGATAATGGGTGGAGAGTCACCCTAGATCGTCCTCACAAAGGTAAATATGAGTGGCAAGGGGGTGCACCTCTGGTAGCTGATGTTACTGGTAAGCTTTGGAACCTAGATGAAAAGGGTTTCATTGGTAACGGAAGTGAGGGTATTGTGAAGTTTGAACTATACGATGCAGGTGCACGTAAAGGTTCACGTCTTCTAGGTCTTCAAGTCCTAGATCATGTGGTCTATGAATCAGAAGGTGGATCCTCCCAACCACGTTCAATGTTCACAGACCAATCGAGTTCTGGTGGTTCTACGTCTTCCACCTCCTCCCAAGAACCTCAGGACTCAATCCCCTTCTAGGTTTTCCTGTTCCTTTCCCCTAGAAGAAAGCCCTCACCCTTCGGGGTGGGGGTACAACAAAAAGGATAGACAATGCCAGACATCAGTACACTCATTAAAGATATGGAAGACACCATCCTTGGGCACAACGGATGGGATCACTTGATTAGCTTGAAGATGGGTGACCGTATCGGCAAGACAGCTACCTCAAGATTCAGAACACCACAGAAACCAAGAGGTTACCTGTCGTTCTCTTCTATTGGTAGTCCATGTAAAAGAAAACTTTGGTATAAGATTAACGAACCTGCAACAGCACGTCCTCTTGCTCCATCGGACCTGTTGAAGTTCTTCTACGGTGACATGATTGAAGAGCTTGTGCTTGCTATTGTTGAGGCTTCTGGTCACACAGTAGCAGGTACTCAGGATCGTATGCGTATTAATGACTTAGCAGGACACAGGGATGCAGTCATTGATGGCATGACAGTGGATGTTAAATCCGCATCCCCTTACTCGTTCAAGAAATTTGCTGAAGGTAACCTGAGGAAAGAAGATCCTTTCGGGTACATCAGTCAGCTAAGTTCTTACGTGTACGCAGCTAAGGATGATCCACTGGTAACTAACAAAACACACGGTGCTTTCCTTGTTGTTGATAAAGTAAACGGTTCACTTTGCCTTGATGTCTATGACTTCACACCAGAGTTAGAACAGAAAGAAAAAGAGGTAGAGCAAGTCAAAGAAATGGTGGCAGGTGAAATACCTGACAGAGGCTTTGAGCCTGTACCCCAGTCAAAGACTAGCCCTAACACAAAGCTACATCCTTCCTGTGGATTCTGTGAGTTCAACAAGAAGTGTTGGCCTGAGGCCAGACGATTTGTTTATGGTAATGGTGACGTACTCCTGGTAGATGTGGTTAAGAAACCAAACGTACCAGAGGATCTCACCTACAATGAGCAAGAAGTATAGAGCAGCAGCACTCAAGGCAGGGTATCGTTCAGGCTTTGAAGATGATGTAGCAAAAGAGTTACGGTCTAAAGGAATTAAGTTTACCTACGAGAAAGAAAAGATTAAGTGGGTTGACTTAAAAGTAAGAACGTATACACCTGACTTCGTTTTGTCCAATGGTATCATAATAGAAACCAAGGGACGTTTCGTAGCAAACGATCGACGCAAACACCGTGAAATCCAGAAGCAGTTTCCTGATCTGGACATTCGTTTTGTATTTCAAAACAGTAGAGCAAAATTATATAAAGGTGCTAAGTCATCCTATGGTGACTGGTGTAAGAAGTACGGATTTAAGTACGCAGATAAATCAATTCCTGATGATTGGTTGAAAGAATAGATTGACGTAATTAGTTTAGGCTATATAACTTGGAGGTTCCTGTGTTGTTAGAAGTGACAATGCTAATAGAGTTAGATCCTGAGGCAAACTTTATTGCTTCAGACAGTGTAGAGAGAAGTCTTGAAGACATTCTTCAGGACACTATCTATGATATAGATGACGTGGAAATAAAAGAGATAGAGGTAAAAGAAAAATGATGACAGCTAAAGATCTGGATTCAATAGGTTACTTTGAAGCATTCCAGACTGCAGATGAAGTAAAGGTGTCAGACTACTCTGACTGGGTAGAAAAAAAGATTTTAACAGAGGGACAAGACAGGTTAGTTGAGAACACACTTGGTCTTGTTGGTGAAGCAGGAGAGGTAGCAGAAAAGATCAAGAAACTTATTCGTGATAGTAGTCGCTTCAAGGGTGAAGAGATCATGAAAGAACTAGGAGATGTTGTTTTTTATGCTACAGCTTTAGCAAACATCTATGGTAACGGACTACAAGAGGTGCTTGAGCTTAACATTGCCAAGCTAGACGACAGACAAAAACGTGGAAAATTAAAAGGATCAGGAGATAACAGATGAAAGATGTTCACGAAGAAGTATACGGCCCAACACTAACAATCAGTGAAGAGATCCATGCTATGAAATATCGTAGCAAAGGGGAAACATTCCGGGAAGCAATGACTCGAGTAGCTGAAGCTCTGAAAGATAATGAATCACACTTCAATAACTTTCGTAACATCTTATACAATCAAAGATTCCTACCTGCAGGACGTGTCCAGTCTGCTATGGGTGCACCAAGACGTGTGACACCTTACAACTGTTTCGTTTCAATGACTATTGAAGATAGCATGGACGGTATTATGGAGGCAGCAAGACGTGCTGCTGAAACCATGAGACTAGGTGGTGGTATTGGTTATGACTTTAGTACACTACGTCCACGAGGTACACTGATCAAGTCACTAGATTCTAAGTCGTCTGGTCCTCTATCTTTCATGGGTATCTTTGATGCTGTCTGTCGTACTATCGCATCAGCAGGTCACAGACGTGGAGCACAGATGGGTGTCCTACGTGTTGATCATCCTGACATTGAAGAGTTCATCACAGCAAAGAACAACAGTGACACACTGACACAGTTTAACATCTCTGTGGGTGTGACTGATGAGTTTATGAAAGCTGTAAAAGAAGACTTAGACTTTGATCTAAAGTTTGATGGACGTGTCTACAAAACAGTAAGTGCTACTGCACTATGGGATCAGATCCTACGTTCTACATGGGACTGGGCAGAGCCTGGTATCCTCTTCATTGATCGTATTAATAAGAAGAACAACCTGTGGTACGCAGAAAAGATTGCAGCTACCAACCCATGTGGTGAGCAACCACTACCACCCAATGGTGCATGTCTACTTGGCTCATTTAACCTGACTAAGTATGTAGTAGAGCATGAAGGTAAGTACGTCTTCAACATGAACCAACTACGTAACGACATTCCACATGTTGTCCGTGCTATGGATAATGTGGTTGATCGTGCAACGTATCCACTAAAAGAACAGGAGCAAGAAGCTAAGAGTAAACGTCGAATGGGTCTTGGTGTTACTGGTGTAGCTAATGCTATCGAAGCACTAGGGTTTGAGTACGGCAGTGAAAGATTCCTGCAGACCCTTGAAGAAATCATGGGGGTGATTAGGAATGTTGCTTATCGTACATCTGTTGAGTTGGCTATGGAGAAGGGTGCTTTCCCTCTCTTTACTCAGGCTTATTTGGAGAGTGACTTTGCTAAGTCTCTTCCTGATGATATCCGTAATCTCATTAGCGATTATGGTATTCGTAACAGTCATCTGCTTTCTGTTGCTCCAACAGGAACTATCAGTCTGTCAGCAGACAACGTATCCTCTGGAATCGAGCCTGTCTTCTCACATTACTACGACAGAACTATCCAAACCTTTGATGGACCAAAGGTTGAACGAGTAGAAGACTATGGGTATCGTGTCTTTGGTGTGAAGGGTAAGACTGCAGACGAACTGTCAGTGTTTGATCACGTCAAAGTATTGAACGTTGCCTCTCGCTTTGTTGACTCAGCTTGTTCAAAGACATGTAACGTTGGTGAAGATGTAACATGGGAAGAGTTCAAGAAAGTCTATATGGATGCCTACGATGGTGGTTCATCTGGTTGCACAACATTCAGAGCAGCAGGTAAACGTTATGGTATCCTTAACGCTTCTACCTCTGAGGAAGTAGCAGAGGAACCTGTAGTAGAAGAAACACAGGACTACGTAGAAGAGGGTGGTGCTTGCTACTACGATCCTGCTACTGGTCTACGTCAGTGTGAATAGGCAACGTAGAAAGAAACTGGGTACTGTCCCTTCACCCTGCATAAAGGTCTGTCGTATTGAAGATGGTCTTTGTGTGGGGTGTAAAAGAACACTTGACGAAATAAGGGATTGGATGATACTGTCCGATTACGAGCAGAAGAAACTGCTTCACGAATTAATGTGGAGAAAAGACAATGGCTAAGGTTCAGCTTGTGGGTGCATCAGCTAACTCACACCAAGCTACTAAGAAGAAAACATCCCAGTCAAAAAGAATATCTTCAATGAAACTAGGTTCAATGAACAAACATAAACGTAGATCAACAAAACCATATAGGGGTCAAGGTAAATGAGAGGTTTCGACAGAGCAGACTATGACAAGTGGGATAACCCTGCAAAGAAAGCTCTCGTGACACTCCTTGAGAGTGAAGGTCACACAGTTAAAAGAGTAGCAGAAAACTATTATGCTGATGTTGAATCAGAGCAAGATGGTACTACTGTCTTCAGTGAAGCAGAAGTAAAGACAGCCTGGACAGATGACTGGCCTACTCATTGGGCAGAGATACGTATACCCGGTAGAAAACAAAGACTACTAAAGAAGTATAATAACAACGTAACCTTCTACGTCTTTAGAAAAGATCTCAAGCAAGTTTGGAGGATCAAAGGATCTCAACTCAAACTAGAAAACCTTAAAGCTGCGTATGGTAAAAACATTTCTAGTGGTGAGAGGTTCTTCCACATTCCCTACACGGAGGCAGAGCTAGTATGTCTATGACTATTCAAGCTTGCTCTTTGTGTGGTAACTTCCTTGATGATGACGGTAAGTGTGGTGAATGTTCCCATGCTGACAACTCAACACTATCCTTTCAGGTAGGTGGTAATCACTATAAGGATAGTACAATACAACCTATTGAGTATATAATGGCTAACAACCTTAACTTTCTGGAGGGTAACATAGTCAAGTATGTCAGTAGATATAAAAAGAAAAATGGTCTTGAGGACTTAATGAAACTGAAGCAGTACGTAGAGTTTTTAATTGATGACTACACAAAAGAGGCCAAGAGGTAGGCCACCAAAAAAGAAAACCCTTGAGCAAGAAGCCCAAGAGTTTATCAAATCAGAGATTCCTAGTGGTGAAATACCTGCTAGGGATTACTTCGCAGGAGCAGCCTTATCAGGGTTACTTGCCTCTGGGAAGTATATGCGATCAGACGAGATCGTTAGTCAAGCATTCTGTTATTCCTGTCTGATGCTTGATCATAAAAAACATAAAGATAAATCGTCTTAAACTAAACCCCCAGTTAATTCCTGGGGGTTTTCTTTATGGCAGTACCGTTTCTTTTACTGCTTTGTTGACAACACTTTCATCTTCAAAGAAACTGAGTAGCAAGTCTAGTTGTGGTACATCTAGTTCCCACAGTGATTCCTCTGATGTATCAAAGTATCTAAAGAACTTTCTTCTTTCAGCAGCAGTCACAGACTTAGAAAGTATGTCCTGGATCAGAACAGCTTTTCTTGGTTCATCTGAAGTTTGTGCTCTCATACTTTCTTTTGCTTGTTGTTTAGCATCTTGAAGAATGTAGTTTAAAGCTTTCTTCTTTTTTTCCTGTGGTAAAGAATCCCAAGATCCATCTTCAAGTATTCTATCAGCATGGTATTCTAGGACAGGGAACACAAACTTTTTAAACAGGTTAGCTGACTCAGGTGTACCGTAGATACCAGTGTACCACTCAGGTCTGTTGACATCATTAAAGATTATATCAACACTGTTTGGTGCATCAGATGTTCTGTAACCAAAGATCCTACCAATAGGTGCAGCCCCTGCTGTCTGTTGAGTAGCACTTTCTTTCTCAGGAGGTAGTCTCTTTTCATCTGCTAACAACTCAAAAACTTGATCAACATATCTAAGACCATCATTTAAGAATCGTGTGCCTTGCTTTCTGTCTCTTGGAACGTAGTCCTCACCTCGAGATACTGCAATCAGTTGGTTAGCAGGGTCAGCCCATCTAGTGAAGCCAGACATGTACATGGCAGTAGAGTCACCTAACAGCATCATTGAATGCTTCTTAGCTTCACTCATTTCTCCACCGATAATGGACTTAAATAACTCCGTTGCAGTTGCACCTGCTTCCCCGATAGATCTGGTGAGAGCCTCTGGTCCTGCAATCTTAGCAAACTCTTTCATAAGCTCAGGACTTAGTTCGTCATTCTCTGCTTCATAGGCTAAGATTCTACCCATCAGTTTGTAGTGGCTGTATGGAAAGTCTAACTGTCTTGAGATAACACTACCGTCACTTGCTCTTTCTTCATGCCAAGCAAGACCTTCGTCCATGTTCTGTTTTTCTTTTGCCATGATAAGACCTAGTATACCATAAGCTGCAGCAGCCTTGGTAAAATAAGTCATAGCATCCCCTTCTTTAACTGTACCTGTCATACCCTTATACACCATAGATGCACCTAAATGATTAGCCATAAAAGCAATAGTGTTGTTAAAGAACTGACCGAAAGGAACAAGAGCACCTATGACAGGTACGTTACGAGACTCTTCAATAATACCTGCAACCTTACCTAGTGTTGTCTCATTATCTGCATAAGACTTTGAGAAAGTATTTTCTAAGGCTTCGTTAACTGCTTTAGTTTCAATCTCAAGAAACTCTTTGAACCCATCCGTAGCACCCTCAGAGATATACTCCCAAGCATCATCCCTGTTCATGAAGTCCTGTAGTGTTTCCCCATACTTTAGTCTGACCTGCTTATCAA